>Strawberry_p1__coassemble_1901_pt1 | contig 27134 bp, 23 predicted proteins | sample Strawberry_p1__metabat2_high_PE_023 | metagenome-assembled genome bin Strawberry_p1
TGTCTTCGCCGGCCTGTCTTCGTCAGCTGTTTTCCGTTTTTGTCTGGCGATCGTTTTTCCACAGTCTTCCGGGTGCCAGAGCTGAGCAGGGATGATCTGCAGAGAGTGTCAGAGCAGCTGCCGTCTGTCAGAGCAGAGCGGGGCATGTGGATAACTGCGGAATGTGAAATCAGCCGCTCTCAGAAAACAGATGGTCAGTCAGCGAAGAGAAGACTCAGGAAGAAGCAGCTGAGATCGAAAAAGACTGGAAGAGATAAAGGGGCACAGTAAGTGGTCGAGAAAGGATTGATAAGGAATATGGAATGTGCAGAGCGCAGGGCAGTGAGCAGACCGGATCGACCGTTCGACCTATTTCTGCAGATCTGTATTTTTCTGTTTGTATCCATCCGGATCTCCACGGATCAAACCTGCCGGATCTTTCATCGGAACAATCGGAATATTAATAAGGAAAAGAGCAATATCTGCCCTCTGACAGGGGGAAATACAGGGCAGAAGCAGGCCGCCAGAGAAGCGCTGAAATCCAGGTATGAGCGTCGTATGAATCCTTGGAAAAACGGGGATAAAACGGGAGGATAAACATAGAAAAGAAGAGAGCAGAACGGGCAGAAGTGCTGATAAAGAGAAAGCAGGGGATCAGCTGAGAAAAGAATGGTGTTTCTTTGGTAAAAAAGCCCTTTGGTAAAGCGCAGAAATCTGTCGAGATGACATATTTTGCGTGAACACGGCGTGACTTTCTGTTATCCTTGTTAACAGATTGCAGACACAGAGGTTCGTTTCGCAGGCGGTGAGCGAGAACGATTCGTGTCCGAGCGTCTGGTTTTTTCCTGATCCTGGTCTTTCATCGTTCAAATCGCTTTGAAATAAAGCGGTATGCCATGGTCCCCGTTCGTTGACATCCATTTTTTCGACATGGTATAGTGACTTGCGCAATCAGGAAAAAAGTATTATTCGCATATATGAAAGGAATTGAGGCCAAATGAAACGTACTTATCAGCCAAGCAAAATCAAACACCAGAGAACGCATGGTTTCCGCGCCCGTATGGCAACCAAAGGCGGACGTAAAGTATTAGCGAGAAGAAGAGCTAAAGGCAGAAAGGTTTTATCCGCTTAATAAATCACCTGCAAAGGTGATTTTTTTCTCTGTCTGAGCTATGAAGAAGCATCAGAGAATCCTGAAGAACACGGAATTCTCATCGATCATTCAGAAGCGCAAGTCGATGGCTTCCGCAGGATTCATCCTGTATACCAGTGCGCGAAAGGAAGACCATTCGCGGATCGGTATATCGGTTGGAAAGAAAATCGGAAAAGCTGTTGTGCGAACCCGCGTCAAACGGCAGCTTCGCGCACTGATCGATTCCGTATTCAGCTTTGACGAACCGTTCGATGCAATTATCATCGTCCGGCCCCCGTTTCTGAAGCTGGATTATGAACAGCGCGAAAAGATGCTGAAAGATCTGAGAAAACGCGCTCTCAGCAAGTACCAGAAAGCAGGAAGCGGCACACGCCCCGCCCCCTGCAAAGAGCACCACAACAATAAAGAGGATCTTTTAAACAATGAAAAAAACGCTTCTTGAAAAGTCGCGGATTCTTTTCCTCTGCATCCTTGTTTCCATGGGCCTGGCGGCCTGCTCGAACCCCCGCGGATCGGACGGCAAAACCAAGCTTGACCAGGTCATTGCACTTCACGAAGAAGTCATTGACAAGGACCAGGTTAATATCTCGGAAGTAACGGATGAAGATGTCCTTGCGACAGTTGAAGAATCCGACTCGGAGACTGTAACCATTCCTCCCACGAGCTGGAGCAGCGCGTGGAAAAGAGGCTGGTTTGACGGTCTGATCGTCTGGCCAATCGCTCAGATGATCAACTTCTTTGCGTACTACACCGATGCGGGCTGGGGAATTATCCTCGCAACCCTCATCATCCAGCTGCTCATCTTCCTGTGCACGTACCGCTCGCAGATTTCCCAGCAGAGAATGCAGGAAATCCAGCCGCAGCTGAACCGTCTGCAGGCTAAGTATGAAGGCAAGAATGACGAACGCAGCAAAATGCTGATGACGCAGGAAATGCAGAAGCTGTATGCTGACAACGACATTCATCCATTCGGCAGCATGCTGGTGATGTTTATCCAGCTGCCTGTCATGATGGGTATGTTCTATGCGACCATGCGCGCAGCGACCACTGTATACGGAAGCTTCATGGGCATGCCGCTGTCGGAAACACCGCTGTATGGTTTCCAGCATCTCCACTGGGGCATTATCGCTGTCTATGTCCTGATGATCGTCACATCGATCCTTCAGATGCAGCTGCCCAAGTGGCTCAATAAATACGACGTCAAGTCCGGCCGTGTGAAGGCTCCGAAAGAAGAGGCAAAACCGGGCGGCATGATGGCCAACACGATGAACATGACCATGTATATGACTACGGCACTGATTGCGTTCATGTACATCTCCTGGCCAATCGCGATGTCGTTCTACTGGCTCGTATCTTCCCTGATCCGTGCCGCAACGAGCATTCTCTCTCACTTCATCTCTTTAAATGAACGGGAGAAGAAGCAGGTCGAAGAGAAAGCCCGCAATACAGAAGGCATTCTCAAAAACCGCAAGAAATAGAGAAACAGAAACTACCAGGAAAGAGAAAACAGAACAGACTGTGAAGGAAGGAAAAGCCCAGCATGGAATTTGATCGTTATTCCGGGAAAACTCTCGATGAGGCACTTGCCGCGGCCTGCAGTGCGAAAAATGCGGCTGTAGAAGAACTGACTTATACGGTTGTAGAAGAAAAAGCGGGTTTCCTTGGTCTTGGCCGGACGGTCACGATTGAGGCCTGGGCACCTGTGGATATTATCGTTTTTCTCAACGATTACATCCGGACCTATTTTGAAAACGCCGAAATGGACGGCAGCGTATCGATTGAACTCGATGAGGATGATTTCTATCGGATTCAGGTAGATACCAACTGCAATGCAGTACTGATCGGCCGTCAGGGACGGACTCTGCAGGACTTCAACCGTCTTGTACGGGCAGCAGCTTCTGCTGTCTTCAAAAAGCATATCCGTCTGATGATCGACATCAATGGATATAAGGAAGAGCGCTACGAGAAGGTCACACGCTTGGCCATCCGCATCGCCCGCGACGTTCGCCGCACCAAAGTGGATGCGGTTCTTGATCCGATGCCGGCAGATGAGCGCAAAGCCATTCACAGCGCACTTTCGGACATGGAAGACATTTCCACAAAGTCCGAGGGCGAAGGCATGGAACGCCGGCTGCATATCCTGTATACGCCCGGCAAGAATGTCGAATAAGTTTTCTTACTCTGTTTAATCAGCTGTCTGCCACCATCTGGAGCAGACAGCTTTTTCCTGTTTTTCAGGCAGCAGCTTTAAACTGCCGGGCGCTAATTTCGTGATTTCCAGATGAAAATCTTTACAATAAAACCGCTAAAACGTGTTCTGGCAGAGAACAATGGCGATTTTCGGATCGTATCGTGGTTCTGCCCGGTCATCCGCTCCGTCTGACGGCGAAGCGGGATTTGTCGTTTCCAGAAGAAGAAAGACGTATCGGGCATACCTGAATGCACAGAATACAGAAATATGGATACACAGATTTACAGATATATAGATGAAACAAAAACAGGAACTCCCCGAACCATATAGACGGCTCTGCTGACTGTATAAAGAATGGAACCTGATTTATTCAAGGAGGTCTTTATGAAACTCATTGTCGGACTCGGCAATCCAGGAGACGGCTACGCCAATACCCGCCACAATGCCGGATGGATGGTAGTCGATGCACTCGCGAAAAAAGCCGGTGTGGAAATCTCCAAAAAGAAATTTGACGGACTGTACGTAAAAACAAAGATCAAAGGCGAAGATGTCGTTCTTCTTAAGCCTCTGACCTATATGAACAACTCCGGTTTTTCAGTTCGCAAGTGCATGGACTTCTTCAAAATCGGCAATGAAGACCTGCTTGTGATCTATGACGATATGGATACGCCTGTAGGATCCATCCGCCTGAAACCATCCGGATCAGCCGGAGGTCACAATGGAATGAAGAGTGTCATTCAGGCGACCATGCAGCAGGATTTCGAACGGATCCGCGTGGGAATCGGCCGCGATCCGAAGATTAAAATTGTCGATTATGTTCTTTCCCGCTTCCGTGCAGATGAAATTGAACCGCTCAATGAAGCCATTGATCAGGCGGTCAAAGCAGCATGGTTCTCGATTGATCATTCCTTTACTCAGACGATGAACCGCTACAACGTGAAGCCGAAGAAGAAAAAAGAGCCCAAAAAGCCCGCGGATCCGGCGATTGAAACCTATACGCCCGCAAAAACGGATCAGCTGTATGAGCAGAACACAGCCGGTGTAAAGAACGTAAAGAATACAGAGAACGAACAGCCGGAATCCGCTGATTCCGGAAGCATCAAATCCAGTCAGATCCAGGGAGATTTCAAAGTCTATACCCCGGAGCAGGAGTGAATGGTCAGTGAGCGATAATCAAAACTTGAACCCCGTTCTTCAGTCGATTGAAGACAACCCGGCTGTCCGGGAGCTGATGAAAAAGAACGGTGAACTTGGCAATATCGGAGAAATGGAAGAGGCGCTGCTGCTGGCAGCGGCTTTTCTGCAGGATCGCCGTACGCGTATTGTCGTAAAAAGAAATAAATATGAAGCCCAGCAGCTGTATCAGCGGCTGGCAATGATTTTGCAGGAAGTCGTTCTGTTTGCGATGGATGAATCTCTGCGCATTCAGGCGATCGCAGCATCTCCTGAAGAAAAAGAGAGCCTGCTTTCGTCTCTTGTTCAGCTGCGTCAGGACTTTCCGAAAATCATCGTGGCCAATACGGCTGCCTATGCCCGGTTTCTGCCGGATGTGAAATACTTCGATGAAAGCTGTCTGAAGATTAAAAACGGCCAGGATATTTCCCGTACAAAACTGATGGATCAGCTCAACCGTATCGGTTATGCCCGCGTCAACTACGCCACATCGCCGGGAAGCTATGCAGCTCGAGGCGGTATTCTGGACGTCTATTCCGTCAACTATCCGGATCCGATCCGTATTGAGTTCTTCGATACGGAAATCGATTCGATCCGTTTCTTTAACCCGGATACCCAGCGAACCATCCGCTCGATCGATGAAGCCGTGCTGGTTCCGGCAAGCGACATTCTCTTTACCGATGAGCAGATCAAAGAGCTCAAAGAGAAAGTCACCGAAGAGCTTGAAGAGCAGATCACCAAAACCGATCCGGCTGGCGTCGACTTTCTGCGCGATGCGATTGAATCCGATCTGCGTGCGATTGAAAACCATGATCCGCAGGCTCGGCTGTATCGCTATTTTGCGCAGGTAAAGAGCGATTCCATTCTCGACTATGTCCCTGATGCGCAGGTCATCTTCTCATCGGTGGAAAGCGTCGAAGAGAGCATGAAGAAGATCAATCTCGATAACTCCTCCTACATGCAGGAAGAAGTTGCAGATTTCCAGGCTCTGCCGCATTACTTCATGTTCCATGATCTGTACAAACTCGAAAAGAAGAACAAGCCTTTCCCGATTCATAATTTCCTGCCTTTCGATCACCCGATCGAATCCGGCATTCATGTCATCGATGCCCCCTCGCTCAACTATCTCGAGTGGGTTCCGGATGAATCAAAGAAAGAGAACACCTTCTTTGCACTGGAAAAAGAAGATATCGATCTTCTGTCGGAAAAGATGGATATCAAGCAGCTGCGGCTGACGGATCCGATCTTCTACCAGGGCTTCATGACGGACAAATACACCGTCTATACCCGCAAGGAGATTTTCCGGCACCTCAACCGTAAAGTTCCGTATCAGAAAACGTTCTCCCGTTCGACTGCTCTCAACAATATTCTTGAACTGGAAAAAGGCGACTATATCGTCCATGCCCAGTACGGTATCGGTCAGTATCTTGGCGTAGAAACCCGTGAGCAGGGCGGCGTGAAGCGTGACTATCTGCATGTTTCCTATCGCGGCGGCGATGATCTGTATGTTCCGCTCAGTCAGTTCCAGCTGATCCGTAAATATGTCTCCAAAGAAGGCGGTGTCAAGCTGTCCAAGCTCGGTTCTGGCGAATGGGAAAAGACTAAATCCAAGGTCAATGCCAAAGTTGAAGAAATCGCCGGCCGTCTTGTCGACCTGTATGCAGCCCGTACTGAACACATCGGCTACGCGTTCCCCAAAGACGATGTACTTGAGCGCGAGTTTGATGAATCGTTTGAATATGAATCCACGCCTGACCAGATTCAGGCGACTGCTGAAATCAAGGCAGAAATGGAAAAGGACAAGCCGATGGACCATCTGCTGATCGGTGACGTCGGCTATGGAAAAACCGAAGTCGCGATGCGCTGTGCTTATAAAGCCATCTGCGGCGGAAAGCAGGTTGCGTTCCTGTGCCCGACAACCATTTTGTCTATGCAGCATTTTGAAACGCTGAAAAAGCGTTTTGAGCATACCGGTGCGCGCATTGAGCTCGTCAACCGCTTCATTTCGACCAAGAAGATGGCAGAGATCCGTGAAGGTCTGGCCAACGGACAGATCGATATCGTTGTCGGTACGCACCGTCTGCTCTCCAAAACCATTAAATTCAAAGATCTCGGCTTCCTGATCATCGACGAGGAACAGCGTTTTGGTGTCGGACACAAAGAGAAGATCAAGGAGATGAAAAACTCCATTGACGTTCTTGCCCTGTCCGCAACTCCGATTCCGCGAACCCTGCAGATGTCGCTGATCGGCGTCCGTACGATTTCCCAGCTGACAACTCCGCCAGCTCATCGTCATCCGATTCAGACCTACATCATGGAAGAAAAAGGACCGGTCATTCAGGAAATCATTCAGCGTGAGCTCTCACGCGGCGGTCAGGTTTTCTTCCTGCACAACCGCGTCGAAGATATTTTCCGTACCGCCAATCGGATCCAGGAACTGTTCCCGGATGTTTCGATTGGCGTTGCCCATGGACGCATGAGCAAGGATGAAATTGAAAACGTCATGATGGAATTTGCGGCAGGTAAATATCAGATCCTTGTCTGCACGACGATCATTGAGACCGGTCTGGATATCGCAAACGCCAATACCATCATTATCGAAAACGCAGACCGTTTCGGTCTGGCGCAGCTGTATCAGATCCGCGGCCGTGTCGGCCGTCGTGAAAAGCTCGCTTACTGCTACCTGCTCGTTACGCCGGATAAGCAGCTGAGCGAAGAGTCGACCAAGCGTCTGAAATCCATCAAGGAATTTACACAGCTCGGTTCCGGCTACAAAATCGCCATGCGTGATTTAACAATCCGCGGTGCCGGCGACATGTTAGGTCCGAAACAGGCAGGCTTCATTGATTCGGTTGGTCTGGACATGTATCTTGATATGCTTTCCGAAGCCATTGCCCGCAAGAAAAAAGCTGCCGGCCAGATTGAAGAAGGCGAAGATACAGCAGTTGAAGAGAGTGTCGATCAGCCGCCAAAAACAGCCAATGTACAGCTCGAGGGCTATATTCCGGCTCCGTTTACAAGCAGCGATGGCGACAAGCTCGCTCTGTATCAGGAAATCCGCTCGATCCGCAACGAGAAGGAACTCGAAGAATACGAATTCCGTACCGCTGACCTGTTCGGTCGGATTCCAAAAGAAGTACAGGCGCTGTTCGATGCCAAAAAGCTCGATCTGTTTGCAGCGAAAAACGGCGTGCAGTCTATTACGGAGAAAAACGGCCGCATTCTGATCGTCATGACACCGGAATGGAGCCGCAAAGCCGACGGCATCAAGCTGTTTGAAGGCATGAGCGCCATTTCCCCGGATATTGCGATGACCTTCCGCAACGGCACAATTCAGATTCAGCTTGTGCGGAAGAAAAACTATACAGTGCTGATCAATAAAGTGATCTCGCTTCTTGAAGACCCCCTCTTTCGAAAGGATGATGCGCGATGAGACTGGATAAATATCTGAAAACCGCCCGCATTCTCAAACGGCGTGAAGCCGCTAAGGAACTTGCTCTGCAGAAACGCATCCAGATTAACGGCCGGACAGCCAAGCCGAGTGCAGAAGTAGAAATCGGCGATACGATCCGCCTGGAATTCGGAAACCGGATTCTGGAAGTCCGTGTTCTTGATACGCCAAAACAGGCTTCAAAAGAAAAAGCGGCTCTGATGTTTGAAGTACTCCGTCAGATCCGCCGAGAAATTCCTCTGGAAACGCCTGCTGCTAAGCCGGATGGCGAAAACAATGAAGCTTAAAGAAACCCATGTCATGCGGGATCCGGTGCATGGCTATATCCATATTGATGAAGATGTGATCTGGAAACTGATCGATACGCCGGAGATGCAGCGGCTGCGCCGCATTCATCAGCTCGGCGGAGACAGCGCGGTCTACCATACTGCCGATCATTCCCGCTTTTCCCATTCGATGGGCGTCTATGAACTGCTCCGTCGGATGATTGAAGAAGTTCCAGGCGTCAAAGAGAGCCTGAGCGATCTGGAGCAGAAGGCCGGCCTTTGTGCGGCTTTACTTCATGATGTCGGCCATGGCCCGTTTTCCCACAGCTACGAAGCTATATCAAAAATCAGTCATGAAGAAATTTCCCGCTTTCTGATCGAAAGCGAGAAAACAGGCATTCATGAAGTTCTCGCTGCGGAAGATGAACGTCTGCCCCATATGACGGCGTCGATTCTGACTCACAGTCACGAACTGCCGCTGCTTGAAGATATGGTCAGCTCACAGCTCGACTGCGACCGCATGGATTATCTGCTGCGCGATGCGCATGAAACCGGAACGACCTATGGCAGCTATGACCTGGAACGCATTCTGCGAACGCTGCGCGTCAGGGATGGAAAACTTTGCGTAAAGAAAAGCGGCGTTCATGCGATCGAAGATTACATCATGGCCCGCTATCAGATGTACTGGCAGGTCTATCTGCATCCTGATGCAGCCAGCTATGATCTTCTCGTTCATTCCTTCTTCCGCCGCTACGCAAAAATCCGCGAGAACCCGGAAAAGCGCATTGAACTGCTTGAACCGGTCTTCGATGATCCCTTTGATCCGGCACACTTTCTGTTTCTCGATGACGGTGCTGTTCTTGCCGGGATCCATCAGGCAGTCCGGTCGGATGATCCGATCCTGAGCGATCTGGCTTTCCGTGTCATCAACCGAAGACTGTTTGAATGGGTCGATGCAAAAGATCAGCAGACGATTGAAGCGCTGAAAAAGAAAACAGAAGAAGCCGGCTTTGATCCGGAATACTACTTTCATCTCAAAAAAATCCGTCTCGAGGAATTTCTGCCATATGAAGAAGATCCAAAAGACGGTACAAAACCGATTCTTGTCCTGGATGGAAACAGTATGCAGACCCTTTCAGAGGCATCGGTTGTTGTAAGAGCTCTGTTAGAGATGAAAGAGACCGAAAAAACGCGGATTTATCTGCCTAAATCGGTCAATATCTGATTTTCATACGATTAATCCGGTACAGGGATCAGATTATCTGTCCCTTAAATTACCCCGGACTGCCTGATCGGCTTGCTATATGAAATTATTCAGGCGCAGGGAAGGTGTAATTCTTCGTTCGCAAAGAGAATGGTCTGCCCCTGAAAACGGGGTTTCATCAGTCCCGTGCGATATTTAAAGCCGAAAGCGGCCCAAATCGTTGAAACTGAAAAGGAGTATGTTAAACTTTCTTCGCTATGAAAGCCAATGTACGTTTTGAAGATGCTGCCAGTCATGAAGTGCTCTATGAAGGCGCTGCGATCCTGGACAGAAATGGGAACTCTGTAGAAATCCGTATGAAATCGCCGGAAGTGGAATCCATCTGGAAAATTCTGCCCCGCGGAATCGTGATGGAAAACCGCTCAGAGATTACAAGCATCATCAGACTTTTTGATTCAAAACGGGGTCGGGCTCATATCCTGTCGCCCTATGGAGAAATGGAAGCTGAACTTTCAGACGTGTCGATCGAGCGTTTAGAAGACGCAGTGCAGATCGGCTATGCCATTGAAGACCAGCACTTTTCCTTTTCGCTTTCCTGGCAGACTCTGACCGATCCGGCAGCTTCTGCATCCATGGACCGGTAATTACGGATCGACTGAAACAGAGAACAGACAATCCCATCCTGACTGCCCTAAGACCGGACGGATGGGATTTATGAATAGATTACGGAAGAGGAGTGTGTTTATGTCCGCAATGGAAAACCAGCTCGTGGCCGCTCTGAGCGCCGCCGCGAAAAAAGCCTGGGATCTCGATGTGCCGCAGGAATCCATCACAATTGAAATTCCGCGTCACAAAGATCAGGGCGAATACGCGACCAACATGGCCATGAAACTGGCCCGCGAGCTCCGCAAGAAACCGGCACTGATTGCCGCTGAACTTGTGGAAGCCCTCGATGATCCGGCCATTGAGAGCGCAAGCGTCGCAGGCCCTGGCTTCATCAACTTCACAATGAAAAAAGGCCAGCACGGCCAGGTTGTTGCGACCATTCTCGAACAGGGAAGCAATTATGGTCAGAAAGAGCCAAACGGCATCCGGATCAACCTGGAATACGTATCGGCCAACCCGACCGGCAGCCTTCACCTTGGTCATGCCCGCGGTGCTGCATGGGGCGATTCCGCTTCACGCGTACTGAAAAAAGCCGGCTACGATGTAACCCGCGAATACTACGTCAACGATGCCGGAAACCAGATCCGCAACCTGGCGCTTTCTCTGTGGGCCCGCTATGTGCAGGCACATGGAATGGAAGCTGAAATCGGAAAAGACGGCTACCTTGGCGAAGACGTCAATGCCAAGGCCAAAGAACTCGCAAAAGAATACCCGAATAAGTACCTTGAACCGACCGAAGAAAACCTCGATTTCTTCCGTAAAGAAGGTATTGAATACGAGCTCGACAAGATCCGTCATGACCTTGACCGCTTCCGTGTTCACTTCGATGTCTGGACATCTGAACAGGCACTGAGAGACGCCGGAAAAGTGGACAGCGTTCTTGATGTTCTTGAGCGTAACGGGTATACCTATGAGCAGGACGGAGCGCTGTGGTTTGCAAGCTCGCGCTTTGGCGATGACAAAGATCGTGTTCTGCGCAAGCAGGACGGTTCTCTGACCTACCTTGTCCCGGACATCGCCTACCACAACAACAAGTATGAACGCGGCTTTGATCAGCTCGTCGATTTCTTCGGCGCCGATCACCATGGCTACATTCCCCGCCTGAAAGCTTCCATGCAGGCTTTAGGTCACAATCCAGATAAGCTTGATGTAGATATTATCCAGATGGTCCGCTTGGTGAAGAACGGCGAAGAAGTGGTCATGTCCAAACGTCTTGGAAATGCGACCACCATCATCGATCTGCTTGACCTTGTCGGCACCGATGCTGCCCGTTACTACTTCTCTTCCCGTGCCCTCGACAGTCACTTTGACTTCGACCTTGGACTTGCGGTCAGCCAGTCCAACGAAAACCCGGTCTACTATGCACAGTATGCACATGCCCGGATCTGCTCCATTCTCAAAGCGGCACAGAATGAAAATTACCCGAAGCCGGCCGATTATTCCGGACTGCTCGAGGAAAAAGAGATCGATCTGCTCAAAACACTCGCTCAGTATCCTTCTGTCATTGAACAGACTGCTAAAACAAGACAGATTCATAAGATCTCGCACTATATTCAGAACCTTGCCTCCAAATTCCACAGCTTCTATTCGGCATGTAAAGTCAACGATCCGTCGAATCCCGAACTGTCCGCCCAGCGTCTTGGTCTTCTTGAAGCAACCAAGATCGTCCTGGCAGATGCGCTCGGTCTGATTGGTGTTTCGGCACCTAAATCCATGTAAACCATGAATCACGAGGAGTTATAAGCAATGAAAAAATCTATGGTTGACAACGCTTTCGACATTCTCACACAGGAAAAGAAAGCGATGCGTTTTCTCGATCTCTGGAAGATCGTAGCCAAAGAGATGGAGTTCACTCCCTCTCAGGCCGATGACAATATCGCTCAGTTCTACAGCGATCTGTCCATCGATGGCCGCTTTACCTCTCTGCCTCAGAATACCTGGGATCTGCGCACCCGCCAGACCAAAGCAAATTCGGTTGTAGATACTGATTCGATCAGCGTTGAGGACGAAGAAGAATTCGTTCCTGAAGAAGACGTTGAAGAAATCATGGTTGAAGAAAACGAAGAAGCAGAAAGCGAAGACGAATAATAACCAATAACGCCCGAAGGCAAATGCACAGGAGGACACGTCCTGCGGCACGCCTTCGGGCTTTTTCTGTGCTATGAAAGGTTCGAAAGAGTCATTTCCGATGGAATATGCCCCATTTTTTCCTGGAAGAAGAAGGAAAGACAACGGGTGGATATAATCAAAGAGGCTAAATGCCTCAGCATCAGAGGCATTCGAAAAGAAGAAAAGACGAAAAAGCGAAAAGAAGAAGCAGAAAGGGGACTGCGGATATGACATTCATCACCAATCTTCTCTGGTTTATGTTTGGCGGACTGTTTGGGGCGATGATCTGGTGCCTGGCAGGTCAGCTCATGTGCATGACCGCGATCGGAATTCCTTCAGGCTTTCAGTGTTTCCAGATTGCAGGATATGCAGCATGGCCGTTTGGCCGGGATGTCCTCTATGAAGGAAGCCATGATCAGATTCTTCAGAAAATCATCTGGTTTCTTCTTTGCGGCTGGTGGCTGGCTTTTCTGTTTGCCTGCGCTGGTATTGCGTTTTGCTGTACGCTGATCAGCATCCCGTTTGGCAGCCAGTGCTTTAAAATTGCCGGATTCGCTTTTCATCCCTTAAGCGTATAGATCGCCTGAGAATAATCAGAAAGTAAAAACAGACCGGAAACAGCGAAAAGAGAAAACGAACATAGAAAAGAAGCAGCAGGAAGGAGACTGTGTTTATGGCAACACTGGGAAATATTATCTGGGTAATCTGCGGAGGCCTGATTGAAACGCTTGCGTGGTGCGTGGCAGGCATAGTCATGTGCATCACCATTATCGGAATTCCTGCAGGTTTTCAGTGTTTCAAAATTGCAACATTTACCATGTGGCCATTTGGCCGCAAGGTCATTTATGACCGCCGCGACAATAAAGTTGGAAATATTCTTCTGAATATTCTCTGGTTTCTGCTTTGCGGATGGGAGCTGGCTTTAGTCAATGCCATTGCCGGCATGGCGCTCTGCTTCACCTTTATCGGCATTCCTTTTGGACTCCAGTATTTCAAGCTTGCCGGTCTTTCTCTTCGTCCGTTCGGTGCAAAAATCGTCCCGAAGGATTTCGAGGAAAATCCGCAGATGATGTATATTCAGGTTTCCCAGGCACCTTCTGCTTTTGCGGGAGATAATGCGTTTACACTAGGCTTTCCTGTTTCTCCAGCTCCATTCAACGGCTATGAACCTGCGGGACCAGCACCAGCACCGTTCAATGGATATGCTCCTGACCCGTATGCGGCTGGATGGAACAATGGACCATATGGTCCAGGTCCTGGCGGATACGGAAACTATGGAAATCCCGGCAATCCGGATCCATATGGCTATGGAGCACCTGGCGGTTATGGTCATCCCGGTTATAACAGCAATCCGATGAACTATGGAAATCCGGGATATGCTCCATACGATCCAAATGGTACTTACGGTTTGGCCCCTTATGGCTCTTCATTTGGCTATGATTCTGGCGCCGGCAGCTATGGACCGAATGATTATGGTTCAGGGTACGCATCGAACAATTACGGAAGCGGCTATGGCAATGGATATGATGTTCCCGTTGACTACGGAAACAGTTATGGCAGCGGATGGAATGATGGCTGCGACAATCCAACCGGCGGCTATGATGACCCCTATAAAGGCAGCTATTAAAGAAGGACATTTTCTCTAAAAAAAGCTGAAGATAAAGCATAATTCGATGAAAATAAAAGTCCTGCATATCGGGAACGAATCCCTGTATGCAGGACTTTATTGTTTGATTTGTGCTGTATGGATGAATGAAGGTAATGATCAGGATGAAGAATCAATCAGCGGATGATTCTTTTGGAGTTTCAGAAGCTTTAGGCACTGCGTTATCTGAGGAATCATCAATGTATTTGAGTGTATCACTCTCTGGAACTACGACTTCAATGGTATATTCACCCTTTATGCCAGGAAACATTTCAAGAATCTGTGTAACAGCTTTTACAGAGGCTTCTCTTGCCGTCTGAAGTGCACCGTTGTGGACCATCTCTTCCTCAGCGTCTTTCTGTGCATCTGCGACGCTGTCAAATACATCGTTAGCGCGAATCGGGTTGAAGAGATTTGTTGATTCATCATAAACCTCGATCGAGTCTGGATCGATCGAATTGGAGATGATGCATACCGGAGGACAGGTGACGTGGATCGTCTTACCCCTTACATCAACATTGATTTTATCTACATCCAGACCAAGTACAGCTTTGCCCTGGTAGACGTAAACCAGCTGCTTTCCGGTAAATGGAATATTCCAGTCATTAATCTGTCGGTAGTTTTCGATTTTTGATATTCCGGAATAATAGTTATACGTAGTTACCAGGTCATTGGCTTCCACGAGAACATTCTTGAGTGATGATGAAGAAATGTTTGTTACAGAGCGACTGCTGGCCAGAAAACCAAAAAAGCCTCCTCCGCCAAGAGCAGCGGCAAGAATTACGATGACTGCCCATTTAGGAATAGACCAGTTCTTCTTTTCTTTCTTTTTCTTCACTTCTTTTTCGTTTGATGATGACATCATCTCCACCTCCTTTTATATGTTGGATTTTGTATAACGAATAAAAAATATCCCGGGACATATGTGATCAGCGGCAGGCAGGTCACTTCATGCTTTGCTGGCTGATTTCAGAATAAAAACAGCGAGTATTCGCTGTCAGAGAACGGAAAAAATGCTTTTGACAACTAAAATGCCAGAAAACTCAGGCAGCTACTATTGTATCGAAGAAGAACAGTCATAGGCATAGAAAAAAGACAAAGAGTATTAAGATTTTCTGTACGGTTTTAAAGAATTGGCAAACTGGAATAAGATGAGCATCACAGACGCGTTCCTGAATGATTTTGCATTGTATGAAAGAGACAGAAAGAAGACGAAAACAGAAAGCACATCTTAAGTGCCTGACCATGGTGCAATCCGCCCCGGATTGCCCGCCTGTTTTCACACCGGTATACTGAAACTATGAATAAAGAATCCTTTGCCAGGCAGCTTGAAGAGCAGGGCCTGTCCCTTGACTCGAATCAGCTCAGCCAGTTTGAAACGTATCTGCATCTGATTCAGGAGTGGAACGAGAAAATGAATCTGACCGCTATTACGGAAGATTCAGGAATCTGGGAAAAACATTTCTATGATTCAATTGTTCCGTTTCTTCACACGCCTTTCGAAACCCTGTGCGACGTCGGATCAGGAGCCGGTTTTCCCGGCATTCCTCTGGCGATCGCCTGGCCGCAGCGGCAGTTCACGCTGGTTGAACCGCTTCAGAAACGCTGCCGCTTCCTCAATGAAGTAATCAGCGTTCTCCATCTGCACAACGTTCAGGTTGTAAATGCACGTGCAGAAGACTATGCAGCAACTCACCGTGCAGAGTTTGATGCCGTCAGCGCACGCGCCGTCGCACGTCTGTCGATCCTGCTTGAGCTGTGCATTCCGCTGCTCAAAGACGATGGCACGTTTATTGCCCTTAAAGGCGCAAACGCTCATGAAGAGCTGGCCAATGCCGCACCGGCACTGAAAGCTCTGCATGTCCGGCTCGAACGGGAAGAAAAGTTTGAGCTCGGCAATGAAGGAAGCCGCATCAACTTCTATTTTGTAAAAACCGCTCCGACACCGGCTAAGTATCCAAGAGCCTACGGAACGATTAAGAAAAAACCGCTGGAGGTATCCAATGGCTAAGATTATCGCGATTTCAAATCAGAAAGGCGGCGTGGGCAAAACCACGACCGCCATCAATCTGTCGAGCGCACTTTCCCATTTAGGGAATAAGGTGCTGCTTGTTGACTTTGACTCCCAGGGAAACGCTTCGCAGGGTCTCGATGCTCTGACATCTAACGGCCAGCCCACTGTCTATAACGTGATCCTGGAAGACTATCCCATTGAAAAAGCTATCGTCCATGGACAGAAAACGCCGGTCGATATTCTGCCGGCCAATATTTCTCTGGCAGGTGCTGATCTGGTGATGGATCGTCTGGATTATGGAAAAGAGCAGCTGCTCAAAGCTGCTTTAGAACCGGTCCGCGATGAGTACGATTTCATCATCATCGACTGTCCGCCTTCTCTTGGTCTGCTCAACACCAACGCGCTGACCGCAGCCGACAGCGTACTGATTCCTGTTCAGTGCGAATATTACGCACTTGAAGGCGTCACGCAGCTGCTGCTGACGATCCGTCTTGTTCAGAAGACCAGCAATCCCAATCTGTCCATCGAAGGCATTCTTATGACGATGTTCGATTACCGCACACGTCTGTCGGTCGATGTTTCTCAGGAAGTCCGTCATACATTCGGACGTCTGGTCTATCAGAATTCCATTCCGCGTAATGTAAAGCTTTCCGAAGCGCCAAGCCGGGGTGTATCGATTTTTGAATACGATACAAGATGCAAAGGGGCTAAGGCTTATGCTTCGCTGGCCCGCGAAATGCTCCATATTGAAGAGGAACCTGCGCCATGAGTGGTAACAGCCGCCTGGGAAAAGGCATCAACTCGATCTTCGGTACTGATGTCTCGCATATCCTCGATGATATCCAGAACGGACAGAATACCGATATTCCTGTAAGCAATGAACCGATGTCTCTTCCGGTCAGTCAGATCCGCCCCAACCCCTACCAGCCGCGAAAAGTCTTTGATGAAACCGCGCTCGAAGAACTGGCTGCATCTATTCGTGAACATGGCATCTTTACTCCGATTCTCGTTAAGAAAAGCATCCACGGCTATGAGCTGATTGCGGGCGAACGCCGTCTGCGTGCAAGCCGTCTGGCCGGCAAGGAAACCATTCCTGCGATCATTGTCGACTTTGACGATCAGCAGATGATGGAAATTTCTCTGCTGGAAAACATTCAGCGTGAAAATCTGAACGTCATTGAAGAAGCCCGTGCCTATGATCAGCTGATCCGCACACTTCATTACACCCAGGAACAGCTCGCCACACGTGTCGGAAAATCCAGAGAACATATCGCCAACCTGCTTCGACTGCTTCGTCTTCCGGATGATGTTTCGCAGATGGTTGTAGATAAGAAACTGACCATGGGCCATGCCCGTGCACTTCTTCCATTAAAGGATCAGGCTGTCATGAGCCGGATCGCAAAGACCGCTTATGAACAGGGCTGGTCTGTGCGTACCATGGAATCAAGCGTTCGCAGTATTCTCGAAAAAGAAAAGCGCGAAAAGGAACGTCTGAATCATCTTGATGATCCGGAAAATAAGAACGAATCCCATTCCGGAAAGGACGATCCTGCAAACCTCTCTGCTGCCAGACTGGATCAGATGATCCGTGAAGACGGGGATGGACATTCCCATTCGTCCTCCCGTCATGAAGTCGAACAGGCCAGAGCGCAGAAGGAAAATCTCTTCCTTACGGATGCGCAGAAACAGCTGGAAGAATACTTTCAGACATCTGTGAAGATCCGCCCGGATTCGATTGTGATTCACTACGAAGGCGTACGGGATCTGACCCGTCTGCTTGAACTGCTCTCTTTAAACGAAGAATAGACAATGTAAAACGGCTTTCCATTCAGTCTCAATACAGAGATCTGATGGAAAGCCGTTTTTTCATACTCTTTCTTTTTCTGGTTCTGGATTATGCTCTTGCTCTGCAGCAGGGAAGACGCATTTCCATATGGAGACGGTGAAGCGGGTAATCACTGTAAAGATCAATAGCCCGTTCGATCAGCGTGTCCTGATTGCCGACCGCAATTTCCATGGCATCAACGAGCTGTGAGAACAGCGGATTCTCCTGGCAGTCCGGTTTGCGGGGAATGGCACTGGTGTGATGCAGACAGTAGGAGAGTGCATCGAGCAGGTGCTGGAGATCAACCAGAGTTACGCTCTTAGACAGTTCTTCTGTCTCTTCTTTTGGAGACTGAGTCGCTGAGGAAATGTAATTGCCAGCGATTGCCAGCGCAATCGTGAACACTGTGCGGACGGATTCAACCAGGCTGGACGCCTGATCGAGCAGATCGCCGGCTTTAATGCAGCGCTCATCTTCACGGTTTTCGATTCCATTGACCATGCAGAAGAGCAGACAGGACAGGATGCGGTGCTTTTCTTCGCAGTTCTGTACGCAGTGTTTCAGGTAAGAGAGACTCTTGCCTGCTGCGCAGGTGTTCAGATGATTTTCAATAGACATATTCTTTTTCTTTCTTCTCGGGTTTTCTGTTCCTGATATCAACAGGTACGTTCTGGTTCTGCCCGCAAACAGAATCAAGGGCGTATCCGCGGGAAACAAAGCCTGGATCGTGTTTCTGTAGAGTCTTACTTTTCTGTCATCCTGACTGCCCAGTTCAGGAAACATAAAGCTCAGAAACCGCCTGCCTGCCACAGCAGACTGTTTTTGAAGACCATCAGAAATACACGGGATACGTGAAAAACGGAAAGCAGAGCAAGCAGCATAATGCCCGGTGTTCCGATCGTTGTTTTCAGTATAGGCAAACTTTCTTTATGTGGGAAGATGTGAAATTACAGAAGAATCTTCTTAAATTGAAAGTGAGGTAAAAAGAGTACTTTGTGGAAGAAATAAAGCGGAAAAGATTTAAAACTATAATTTAAATATTATAAAAGTCTAATATCACTACAGTGCTAAAGATATATTTGATTTCAATCGAACAGTATAATTTCTTCACTCAGGTTCGTTTCAAACCGTCTGAAATCGAACCGATCTTTATGTCAGAATCAAAAAACAGAGAAGATCAGAGAAACACAGAAAAGATCAGAAGTGAGTGAAGAATCGCCGGAGAAAAAACCGGCATTGCCGGAATCATTCAGATTCCAGGCGAGCCGGTCTGTCTGTATCGGTTAAGAAGAAAACGGATGCGCTTCATGGTCTTATCAAGACCATGATCCGCAAGGTACTGAAGCAGATAGTGAATTTGTCGTTCGGTATCGGGATGGAAAACGGTACTGTGGCGGTTGTCTTCAAAATATTTGAGAGCACTGTCGTCGCGGTACTTGTCTTTCATGTACGTCATGGATGCCGCAACCCGGTCGCAGAACATTTCCGCCACATATTCAAATGGCATCGCCACAGGCTTCAGCCCGTCTTTTGCGTTGTCGATCCAGTATTCCCAGTGATGGGGGTTGCGTCCTTTATGGTGGAGCCAGGAATAGGAATGACCTTCCGCTTCTTTCTGTGCATTAATTGGCGAGCGGTATCCCTGATAATACTTGAATCCTGTTTTCAGCTCGCAGGGCGAGTACTTGGAAAGATCGTGCAGAAGTCCCTGTTTATAGAGACCGCATCGAAAACAGAGTTTGGTAACGAGCGCTTTGTGTTCATTGATGGTCTTAAGATGACCTCTGATTTTTTCCAGCTGGTTCATAGCCCGATTGTACTTCTTTTCTTAAAAAATTAAGCGGGCAGACGAAGACTGGCTGTAAAGAATTCCGGATTACTCCACTCAAAGCGGACAGAATGAAAATGAAAAAACGAAAACGAAAAACGCCGGTCAGAATCTGACCGGCGAAAAATCGCTGTGGTTAAAGAGATAAAGTTAAGTCGTTACTGTTACTGTCCGAGTTCTTCGCGTGCGACTTCAAGAGCGCGTGCAACTACGCCATCCATATCGTAGTAGCGGTATTCGCCAAGGCGTCCGCCGAAGATGACGTTTGGTTCGCTGTCGCCGAGTTCTTTGTAGGTCTGGTAGAGAGCGCTGTTTTTCTCATCGTTGACCGGATAGTAAGGTTCATCGCCCGGTTTCCATTCGGAGCTGTATTCACGGGAGATGATGGTGACGTCGCTGCCAAGATCTTCGAACCATTTGTATTCGATGATCCGGGTCCACGGCGTTTCGGCATCGGTGTAGTTTACAGCCGCATTTCCCTGGAAGTTTGGAGTATTGAGTTTTTCCGTCTCAAAGCGGACGGAGCGGTATTCAAGAGGTCCTTCTGCAAAGTCGAAATACTCGTCGATCGGTCCGGTATAGACAATGCGATCCGCCATAGAGTTCCAGTGTTCGCGGTTTTTCAGGTAATCCTGGTTCAGTTCAACCGGAATGCCTTCGAGCATGTTTTCGACCATTTTCGTATAGCCGCCGATCGGAATGCCCTGATAGAGTGCGTTGAAGTAGTTGTTGTCGTAAGTCAGACGGACCGGAAGACGGCGGATGATGAAGGAAGGAAGATCCTTGCATTCACGGCCCCACTGTTTTTCCGTGTAGCCTTTGATCAGCTTTTCATAAATATCGCGGCCGACCAGAGAGATCGCCTGTTCTTCCAGGTTTTTCGGTTCGCCCTGGATTTCTTTTTTCTGCTCATCAATAACGGCTTTCGCTTCATCTGGAGTCACAACGCCCCACATCTTGTTGAAGGTATACATATTGAATGGCAGAGAGTAGATCTCGCCTTTGTAATTGGCGACAACCGTGTTGGTGAAGCGGTTGAAGCGGGCAAAACGGTTCAGATAGGTCCAGACTTCGCCGTTATTGGTATGAAAGATATGCGCACCATACTGATGGACATGAATTTTGTCTTCAAGATAGGTATAGGCATTGCCGGCAATGTGATTCCGGCGGTCAATGACCAGTACGCGCTTGCCGGCATCAGCTGCCTGGCGGGCAAAAACGGCACCAAACAGACCGGCACCGACGACCAGATAGTCATAGGGTTTTTCAGACATAGGTTTGAAGTTCTCCTTTTATGCAGACCTCGCAGCTGCTCCCGGAAACAGAATGCGGGTACAGGCGGGAAGTGTTCTGTTCAAACGGTAACAGATTTTTAAGGGGAATACAGAACAAATCCCCAGACAGACTCTGTTAGAGCTATCATTAACTCGAAAATAAAATCTGCCGAATTCTCTTTCTGGTTGTCAGGTTTGGGTCCTCCTGTTATAATGCTTAGGCACTTACTTTAATCCAGCAAATGGTTTAAGGCGGAAGGAGGATATGGATATGAAAAAGGGAATTCATCCTAACTACCATACCGTAACTGTTGTCTGCTCTTCCTGCGGGAATACTTTCGAAAGCGGATCGACCATCAAAGGCGATACCCTTCGCGTAGATACCTGCAGCAACTGTCATCCGTTCTACACTGGCCGTCAGCGTTTCGCTGCTGCTCAGGGACGTATTGAAAAGTTCAACAGAAAATACGGACGCAAAGACAAATAAGCTGTCAGAAAAATATACCGCCGCATGGCGGTTTTTTTCTGCTCATTTTTCCATCAGACCGGCCCACTTCTGTGCTTTTTCAGAATGTGGCCGATCTTTTTCGTACAGATGGATATGGATATGAATGAAAACAGTCATCCGCTTGAATGCCTGCGCTGTCATAACAGAGATCCAGAGCAGTTTTTCTATTCCGGAAATAAAGCCTATTGCCGCAAATGTCTGGATTTTGGTCCTCTTGAAGCCGGAACGCTGCCAAAAAAGCCGGAGCTTCATCATACCGTCTGGAAAGGCAGTCCGGTTCTTGAATTTGAACTGACGCCGTCGCAGAAAGAAGTATCCGCAAAAGCGCTTGAGATTCTGCAAAGCGGCAGAGACGTTCTGGTTTATGCGGCTGCCGGAGCCGGAAAAACGGAGATTTCTTTAGAGTCGATCTGTGCCTATCTGGCGCAGGGGAAAAAAGTCTGTTTTGCGATCTCACGCAGACAGGTCGTAATGGAAATTGCGGCCAGACTGCGAAAGAACTTTCCGGATCTGGAGATCGTCGAAGTATGTCAGGGATTTACGAAGAAAACGGATGCAGATCTGATTGTCTGTACGACGCATCAGCTCTACCGCTATCCCTTCTGCTTTGATCTGCTCATTCTTGATGAACTCGATGCCTTTCCCTATTGCGGCAATCCGGTCCTTGAAGCCATTGCCAGACAGAGCTGCATCGGCCAGCGGATGCTTCTTTCCGCAACGCCGGATAAACAGAGTCTGCAGGCGATTGAGAGGAAAGAAATGGAAATGGTCAATCTGTTTCTGCGCCCGCATAAGCAGCCGCTGTGCGTTCCGACCGTTCATACCGGATCGACCCTGCGGCAGGTTGTAGAGGCCTTGCTGGTGTGTAAGAGGCATATCCGCAATCACAAGCAGGTACTTCTGTTTGTTCCGCGCATCGCGGATACGTGCTGGATGAAATGGATTGTTGGACTGTTTTTCCGCTGTGAGGTCATTCACTCCAAAAGTACGGACAAAGATGCGATCATGCAGCGTTTTCATGAAAAGAAGACAGAGGTTCTGCTATGTACAACCCTTTTAGAGCGCGGCATCACCGTTCCAAGCGTTCAGGTGATCGTCTTTCATGCCGACCATCCGGTATTCACAAGCGCTTCGCTCATTCAGATCTTTGGAAGAGCGGGACGAAGCTTCAAGGATCCCCACGGCGAAGGGCTGGCTTTGGTCAGCGGGCCATCGCCTGCTTTAAACGAATGCATCCGGCAGCTGAAGTTCATGAACGCTGCCTCTGGTGCCAGAAGAAGCGAACCGGATGCGAAACCTTAGAAGAACTCGTCTGCGGAACCCATGCCCTCTGCCCCTCCTGCCGGGCCATTCTTGAACAGGCATCCCCTGCCCGGAACAGAGTGCGCATTCATAACAGGCCGGTCTGGATCCTCTATATCCGGACACAGGAAATTGAGCGGATTCTGCTGAAGATTCTTCGCTTTGGCGATCTTGAAGCGGCATCCGGTTTTCTGGAAACCCGTCCGGATACCCTCTCGCTTTTAAAACGCTATCCTGCCTGGATGATTGATGCCTTTGATCGTCCCGGGCAGATCTTTCAGGCCTTTTTCGGGCCGGGACTGTCCCGGATCCAGAAAAGACGCCTCCAACAATTTCAGAACCGGTCTGGAAATCGGTCTGAAAACAGGCGCGGCGGATACATCGTTCTGTCTTTGACGGGGATGAAGCGTTCTGCTCTTGAAGAGAGCCTGAAGGATCCAATGTGCAGGGGAATCTGGATTCTCGCGCAGAGCGAAGAAGACTGTCCTCCTGGTTTTCTTTCCAGAAAAAGAAACCCGAAAAGAAATGGGAAAAGTCACGGGAAACCGGAGGCGGAAAATCACCCGGGCGACGTTTGATACGGATTTAGGGGAATGAGTAAAATTCTGTTAGAATGACGAAAAAAGGAGGAGGACAATCATGAGCAGTCAGGACCAGAGAGATACACTCGACTCCCTTCTCGATTCTCTTTCAGACGACGAAGAAATCGAAAAGAAAATGGATGACTTTGCGCGCAACAAGGAACGCATTGAACGAATCGCCCGGGCGCGTGAAACCTCCCAGCAGTTTCAGGATACGTATTCCAGTTCAGCCAGACAGGCAAAAGAACAGAACGCTTCAAAAAGCCAGTCCGCCGGACAGGTTATAGACAGTACAGATGATGACGAAGACTACGATGAGATTCCAAGCTTCGTCAATGGCAATACCACACCGTTTTCACCCTATGAGCAGACCGCCCAGAAGGCCGGAATGACAAGACGCTTTGAAACCGGCAATGGATCAAACGAATCTGTCGGCGGCGGAACCCGCGTCTTCAGCACAGCACCCGGCAGCCTTCCGGATGATGACGAAGACGAAGAACCAATCGACGGAACAAGAGAAGTCCGTGTAGGCAGCGATGAAATTGAGTCGCTGCTGCAGAAGGATGAGCCGCTTCTTCGCCGCGAGTATGTGCGCGGAGATGATGACGACTACGATGATGAAGATTTTGACGATCTGGGCGCATATGGCAGAAGCGTTCGCAGTGATTCCTATGACCGCCGTCCAGCCAGAGCTCCAAAGCGCAAGAGAACAAACTGGAGAGCCATTGGAATCGGTGCAGGCATTGCATTGACGATTGCCCTGGTCGGTACAGCCGGCTATATGGTGTACAACTTCATTGGCTCGGGACAGTCTTCCCAGGTGTCCAAACGCTATGACGAACTGCTTGAATGGGCACAGAACTACGCCAGCCAGAATCCGGATGATGCCAAAAAGGCTATCCTTGGCTATAAGTCGGTCTATGACAAACTTTCCGAAGATGAAAAGCGTCAGATCAACGAAAAGCTGCTTGCAGCAACCGGAAAAACATTCGATGAACTGCTTGCGGAAGCTTCGGCAGCTGAGAAACCGTCTGCTGAGAATTCCGACGTAGCGAATGCGGAGCGCAAAGCGCAGCTCAAAGAGCAGATCAAAGATCTGGACAAGCAGATTTCGAATCTGCAGAACCAGCTGAACTCAACGATGCAGCGCATCCAGGATGCTGAAAACAAATACAATGAGAAAAACAACGCAGCCACTCAGGCAGAAAACGAACGTGCAGCTGCTCAGAATTCCATTGACAGTCTGAACAATCAGATCAGCGAACTGAATACGCGAATTGCCTCGATTCCTTCCGAGCAGGCAGATCTGCAGGCGCAGATTGATGCGCTCAACAGTCATGGAAGTGAAGCCGACAGCTCGAACACCGGAAATTCTGGTTCCAATCAGGCGAAAATCAGCGAGCTCCGTTCGCAGATCAATGCTCTTGATTCCGAACTTGAATCCGCAAAAGCCAAGCTGCCGGATCTGCAGCGCCAGCTCGAACGGGCCAGTCAGGATCTGAGTCAGGCGGAAGACAAGGCATCGCGCGCACGCTCGGAAGCCGATACCGCCTATGGAGCATGGCAGGAAATCGTCAATGACAACCAGCCGATTCAGGATGAGATCAACTCCAAGACGGCAGAGCGCGATCAGCTGCAGCAGGAATATGATTCCATCGGCTGATTCTTTGCACAGTCTGATGTGACATTTCAGGAATGAATTTGCACGCATCAGAAAGCAAAGCGCATTAAATCTCATTGTGTTCACGCTGTGTGAACATAGAGGTATCAGAAACGGTGAAAATGGGCGGCTTCTGATGAGAAAATGAACAGAAGACAACGGACAGACGTCGCTGATGCCTGTCCGTTTTCCTGTTTTGTCTGCCCGTATCTAAAGAAGATCTGCGTGCTTTCTGACAGAAGCAGAGGAGATCCGGGGCATCGATGTTAACTTTTTTCTTCTGCAGAAGGGGAGTGCTGTGCAGAAAGTACAAACAAACTCAGTCCCACAGGGGTATTGTGTTAGAATACGTGCGAAAGGTGGTTCTATGACAAAACGAAACGCAGTGATTCTTGCCGCTGGCAAAGGAACACGCATGAAATCGGAAAAAAACAAAGTCATGCATCCGCTGATTGACCGGCCGATTCTCGCCTACCCCCTCGACGCACTGAAAAAATGCGGTGCCGATCGAATTGTTGTGGTCGCCGGCTATCAGGCACAGTCTTTAATGGACGCGTTTGATGATGTCGAGTTCGCCCTGCAAAAAGAACAGCTGGGCACCGGACACGCCGTCATGCAGGCGCAGGCTTTAAAAGATGAGGACGGGCTGACGCTCGTAATGAACGGCGATGTCCCCTGTCTTCAGCCAGAAACGCTCGAAATGTTATATGAAAGCGCGAAGGATCACTCGCTTGTCCTTCTTTCCGCCATCCTCGACCAGGGCGGAAACTACGGACGGATCGTTCGTGATGCAGACGGATCAGTCAAAGCCATTGTTGAAGCGAAAGACTGCACAGATGAGCAGAAAAAGATCTGCGAAATCAACGCAGGCGTATACTGCTTCAACAACAGAGATCTTTTCGACTCTCTCGATGAGCTGACGACCGATAACGCCCAGCATGAGTACTACCTCACCGATCTGGTGAAAATTCTCGATTCCAAAGGAAAAAGCGTACAGGCTATTCCTGCCGAAAACCCCGATGAGATGGCAGGCATCAATACAGTCAGCGAACTGTATGACGTCTATTCCTGGATGAAGGAACGCATCAATAAAAAACACCTGGAAAACGGTGTCCAGATCGTTGATCCGGCAAGAACGGTCATCGGACAGGATGTAAAAATCGGTCACGATGTCGTGATTTACCCGGACACAGAGATTCTTGGCCGTACAGAAATTGGTGACTTTACTGTGATTTACCCCCAGACATGGATCAAAGATTCCATCATCGGTCCAGAGTGCACCCTGCAGATGTGCAAAGTAGAGAACGCCGAAATTTCTGCCGGATCAGAAATCGAAAACGAAGTCATTAAAGGTCAGTAAAGGAAGGAACAGGAACTCCGAAATGTTAAACAAAGAAGAACTGAAAGATTCAACCGTCGTATTCGCACTCACATCCAGTGTCGATCTCGCCAAAGAAATCTGCGACATCCTTGAGATCCCTTTAGGAAAATGTGATGTTCACCATTTTGCGGATGGAGAAATCCTTGTAGAGCTTGGTGAATCCGTTCGTGGAAAAGATGTATTTTTCGTTCAGAGTACCAACCGTCCCGTCAACGACAACCTTATGGAACTGCTGATCGGAATCGATGCCTGCAAACGTGCATCTGCCCGTTCCATCAACTGCGTCATTCCATACTTCGGCTACGCCAGACAGGACCGCAAAGCCAAACCGCGTCAGCCGATTTCCTCCAAGCTGGTTGCTACCATGCTTGAGCGCGCCGGTGCAGACCGTGTCATCACGATGGACCTGCATGCTGCGCAGATTCAGGGTTACTTTGATATTCCAGCCGATGACATCAACACTCTTGAACTCATCAGCGACTATCTGAAACATAAAGAAGGCCTCAGCCTGGAAGACATCGTCGTTGTTTCCCCTGACCATGGCGGAACTGTCCGTGCACGTCGTCTTGCAGACAAACTTGGCGCACCGGTTGCCATCATCGACAAACGCCGCCCAAGACCAAACGTTGCGGTTGCTATGAACCTGCTCGGTGAAGTTGACGGCAAAGTCGCTGTTGTCATCGATGACATGGTTGATACAGCAGGCACACTGACTTCCGGCATCAACATGCTTTACGAAAAAGGTGCTAAAGAAGTTATCGCCGCATGCGCACACGGTGTTCTTTCCGGACCAGCTATCGAGCGTCTGAAAAACTCCGGCCTGAGCGAATTCATTGTTACCAACACGATCGACCAGACCGAAAACGCAAAACTCTACAAAGAGATGACCGTTCTTTCCGTTGCTCCTCTTGCAGCTGCAGCTAT
>Strawberry_p1__coassemble_1914_pt1 | contig 26284 bp, 21 predicted proteins | sample Strawberry_p1__metabat2_high_PE_023 | metagenome-assembled genome bin Strawberry_p1
TGAACACCAAATCTGCCGTCAGCAAAATTGGGTATTTTGTCTGACGCATCTTATCTATAGTGTTATTACACTTTTGTATTGCTATTTGTACAGTTTTATCAGTCTCTTTGGAAAGCCCTTTCATGCGGAAATGGATAAGTCGGGAATTCGAAAGATTTGCCTGTACACCCGTCGTATTTTTCCTCCTTTCAGCCTTCAGAGCAGCATATTTTTCCTGTTCCAGGTAAGATTGAGACCGTCAGAACAGGAGGATTTTTTTATGATCCGAGTAAGTGCAGGCATTTTACAGAATGAAGACGGACGGATTCTGATCTGTCAGAGGCCGGAAGGAAAAAAGCTGGCTTTTCACTGGGAATTTCCCGGCGGCAAACAGGAAAAGGGAGAAGATGATGCGCAGTGCCTGATCCGGGAACTGCATGAAGAGCTTGATCTGTCCCTGGATCCTTCAAAAATCGAACCCGTATGCACCATCAGCCGGCCGCAGGACAATCTGACTGTTGTCTTTCTGCTCTGCAGACCGGATCACTATCAGCCAGCTGCCCTGGAACACAATGACCTGAAATGGATTGGTCCCCATGAACTTGCAGACTATTCATTCTGCAGCAGCGACCAGATGATGCTTGATCAGACTGATCATGCCCTTCTGTTTGATCTCTACGACCGAAAGCAAAAAAATTCCTGACTCGCCAGAGAGCCAGGAATTTTTTTGATAGAAAATATCTGTTTTCCGAAAATAAGCGGAATTTAATGCAGATGTTCCCAGTATCCATACTTCTTTCGCAGTGCGAACAGGAAACCAAATGCCAGGATGGCGGAAAGGAGTTCCGAAAGAACGGATGAACACCAGACACCTTCCACACCAAAAAGCATCGGAAGAAAGATGATTGCTCCTGCCTGGAAGATAAAGGTTCGTCCAAGGGAAAGAACAGCGGAAACCAGTCCGTTGTTCAGTGCTGTAAAGAAGCCGGAAGCAAGAATGTTGAATCCGGAGAACAGGAAGCTGATCGCATAGATGCGTAAAGCATGACTGGTCAGATCCATCAGTGAAGCGGAGTAGGAGACAAAGACCATACTCAGCTGTCGGGCGCTGAATTCACAGCCGACGGTGACCAGAATGCCGGCAAGCAGTGTCAGGCGGATCGAAATGCGCAGCAGGTTGCTGAGTTCTTTGTGATCGCCCGCACCGTACTGATAGCCGATGCAGGGGGCAGCAGCCATGGTGTAGCCAAAGAAAATTGCGGTTGCCAGGAACTGAATGTACTGAATAACACCAAATGCGTTAACGCCCGACGGGCCTATGAGGCGCATGAGCTGTGCGTTATACAGCATCAGAACAAAGGAAGCGGACAGGTTGGTGACCATTTCCGACATGCCGTTAAAGCAGGCACGTCCAAGTGCGCCAAAGCGCCAGTGGAAACGTACAAAGTGGATAGGCGCATCTTTATGCCGGGCAAACCAGATCAGAGGAACGACAGAGCTGATGATCCAGTTGATTCCGGTTGCCAGTGCTGCTCCAAAGATGCCAAAGCCGCATGGACCGATAAAGAAGAAGTCGAGAAACATGTTGGAAAAGCCAGCAGCCAGCGAAATATACAGGCCAAGTTTTGGCTTTCCTGCAGTAACAAGAAACGACTGAAAGGTCGTCGACATGAAGAAGAAGCACTGCAGTGCGATCAGCGGCGCACCATAGAGAATGCAGTCCGCAATCAGATCATCGGTTGCGCCAAGCAGCCGGCTGATCGGAAGAATATAGATCAGCATGAGTGCGGAAACGATGATGCCTACGATGACTTCAAAGACAATCAGCATTGTGAAATACTCGCAGGCCAGATGCTCTTTCTTTTCGCCAAGCGTCTTGGAAACAAGCGCGTTTCCTCCGCTTCCGATCATGAAGCCGAACGCGCCCATCATACCGATTGCCGGCCAGATCAGATTCAGCGAGGAGAACGCTGCATCGCCGACCAGATTGGAAACCGCCAGGCCGTCCACGATGGTATACAGCGATGTAAAAATCATCATGATGATGCTTGGCAATGCAAACCGAATGATTTTTCCGGTCGTAAAATGATCCGAAATCTGTATCTGTTTCATGCAATCCCTCCACTTCCACTATAGAAACCTCTATCAGTGAATGGTTCAAAAGGCACCCGTAAAAAATCAGCGGGTGCCTGAATGATCGAATTGAGTCCTCTCTGCCGGCCATAATCAGGTCTGCTGAAGACAAGTTGTTTTATTTTAACGGGATAGAGTCAGATTGCAAGTGATTGGTGCTCAGGCTTTAAATAAGCCGGAATCCGCAATGCGTCTGGCTGCTTCTTCGACTTCTTCGTCGCTGCGCACCAGGGCAAGACGGACGTAGCGTTTACCTTCTTCGCCAAAGCTGGTTCCCGCATTGACCAGAACGCCGCTCTTTTCAAGCAGTTCAAACAGGAACTGCGAAGAATCTTCATAGCCATCCGGAATCGGAGCCCAGACAAACATGGTGGCTTTGACCGGATCGATGTTCCAGCCCGCTTTGCCAAATTCATCAATCAGATGCTCTGCCCGGCGCGCATATTCGTCCCGGACTTCATGCGCAAATTCGCCAGACTCTCGAAGAGCCGCGATAGCGCCTTTATGAATCGGCGCAAAGCTCTGAAAGTCGATGGTGTTCATCAGCTTTGCGTACGGTTCAATCATGTCTTTGTTGCCGACCATAACCGCCATGCGGGCACCGCCCATCGAATAGGCTTTGGAAAAGGAGTTCAGCTCAACACCGATCTCTTTTGCGCCCTCATAAGCCAGGAAGCTTTTGCCAGGCTCGCCGCTGAAGACAAGTTCGCTGTAGGCATTGTCATGAACGACAAGAATCTGATAACGCGTCGCAAATTCGACCAGCTTTTCATAAAACGCATCGTTTGCGACAGCTCCCGTGGGATTGTTCGGATAGGAGACAATCATCAGTTTTGCTTTTCTGGCGATCTCTTCCGGGATTTCATCAAAGTCGATCAGATAATCATTTTCCCGGCGCATCGGCATGGAATAGAAATCTGCTCCGGCAAGAGATGGTGCTGTCCGGTAAATCGGATAGCAGGGATCAGGCAGAAGAACCAGATCGCCCGGATCACACAGCGCCATGGGGATGTGACTGAGCGCTTCCTGACTGCCTTTGAGCGGAAAGATTTCTTCATCGCGCAGTTCAACGCCATAGCGGTTTGCGTACCATTCACGGATGGCATCAAGTGTTTCCTGCTGAGGAGAGAGCGTGTACTGATAGCTTTCGTCTTCGAGTACCGCATTGGCGATCGCCTGCTTTACAGCGTCGCAGGGCGGAATGTTGGACGATCCGATCGAAAAATCAATAACACTCTGACCGGTTTTCCGGCTGTAGGCTTCTTTGGCCGCGAACAGATCCGAGAATGAGGATGCTTTGATGTCGCGTACCCGTTTGGATGCATATTTCATTTCAGACTCACCTTCATTTCACTGTGTGGCCAAATCCTGCAGATCATGGCCATTCAGACAGACGCTTTATTATAATTCCCTGCTTGGCCGCATCATGCCGTCATTTGGGGATTTGAAGGCGAGTCTTTGAATCTGCCGCTTTTTTGACTGTTTTTCCGGCAGGATATCCATCCATGCAGGTATTTTTCCTGTCATTCGAAATTCTGCTGACCGCGTGCTTCTTCATCGCCGGCGGTTTCTTTTTTCCAATGGCGAAGACAGCGCAGGTGATCTTTCAGCTGTCCTGGCAGAGGAGATAGCGAATGATGTTTCGGATCATTGAGCCAGTTCGCGATCGTCTGTGCCATTTCAACAGACAGATACTGGCCATACATTCTGGCCATCGTATTGGGACTCATATCAAGCAGTGCAATCACAAATGCATTGGGTCTATTGTGCCGCAGCGAATCATCACGCACCTTCTGCATTCTGCGGATCAGCTGCGACACCCAGAACGGGGCGGTGCCCACAAAGGTTTCAACCGGTCTGCAGAGCGGAGCCAGCGTGCTTCCTTCACAGCTTTCCGTATTCATCTTTTCCCCGTCATCTGACTGTTTTTCCGGATGGAATCCTTCCATCCGTTCGATCACCATCTCAAAACGGTCATCCTGTGCATCCATGGCAGCCCGCACGAAGAATTTTCCAGCAGCTGCTTCCATCTGCCCAGTCTGCGGATGATAGAGCATAAATGTCTGCTCATCAAAAGGAAGCAGGATTTCTTTTCTCTCGTATGCTTCCAGCAAAACCCGTACAAAACCTTTCAGCTGCCAGACACTTTCGTCACCTTCATGACGCACATACAGCTGAACAGGATGAATCGCCGGGTGCGGCGATTCGTTTGTCACAACAGCCCGGATTCCCTCTTCTTCCACTCTGGCATCCTGGATTTCAAAGTTTCCATAGCTTAATCCATATCCAAAGGGATAGCGGACAGGGACATTTCTGGAAGAAAAGTACCGATAGCCGACAAGCTGTCCTTCATCATGGCAGTTTTCTAAAGAAATCGAAACAAAGCGTGCACTGCTTGGATGGTCTCTCCAGTCTTCTGCGATCGTCTGTGCGAGTGCGCCGCATGGCTCTGCATAGTGATAGAGAATGCGAAGCATCGCCTCGCGTCCCCCCTGCCCGGCCAAACCCGCATGCAAAATTGCAGAAGCATTATCAGCGCAGGAAAAATCGATTGGGCTGCTTTGCGTACTGACCCAGACCACAGGCTTATTCAGACGAAGCAGCGCTGAAGCCAGCGATCGTTCCACAACCGGCAGATGACGGCTGCCACGATCCAGTCCTTCCATATTGTCCTGTGCACCAAGAGAGCTTAAAAACACGATGATCTCTGCCTGTTCTGCTTCTTCAATTGCCTGCTGGCGCAGCATTCGGTTTGGCTTTTCACCTGCCGGCAGATCGTAGCCCTGCACCCACATACCATTTGGGGCATATTTTTTCAGCAGTTTCTCAAACGACACCTGCATAGCCGGTTCAACACGCGCTGAACCATAGCCCTGTTCTGGATAGCCTTCTTCAAAGGGTCCGACAAACAGGACCTTCTGTTCTATATTGAACGGCAGTATTCCATCATTTTTCAGCAGCACCATGCACTGCTCTGCCGCACGCACCGCCAGTCTGTGGTGTCCTTCAAAATCCCAGAGCATCGCATCGTTCTGATATTCTGCTTTTTCTTTTCGCTTCTGCGCTTTTTCAACCGCAAACAGAAGCTCAAGAACCCGCTCATCAAGAACCGATTCACTCAGTCTTCCGCTTTTTACGGCATCCACAATTTCATCGGGTGTCTGATAGAACGTCGTTGGCATTTCCAGATTCATACCTGCTTCAAGAGAACGGACCGGATCAACACAGCCGCCCCAGTCGCTGACCACTGCACCGGAAAACTTCCAGCAATTTCGCAGCGTATCGGTAAGCAGATTTGTGCTGTGCGAGCTGAACACGCCATTCATCCGGCTGTAGGCACTCATCACCCAGTCCGGGTTCGCATTTTCAATCACATCCTGAAATGCCGGTGCATACAGTGCCTGCAGCGTTTCCTGGGAAAGAATCTCATTGGCAGACTGGCGGTATTTCTCACGGGCGTTGAGCATAAAGTGCTTTACGCAGGCTCCGGTGTATTCCTGAATGCCCAGAACCATCGCTTCTGCCATACGAGCACACAGAAACGGATCCTCGCTGTAAAACTCAAAATTCCGTCCGCCAAGCGGATTTTCAATCAGATTAATGCCCGGTGAAAGCAGAACATCCACATCCAGTTTTCTTGCTTCCTGACCCAGCGCTCTGCCTGTTTCAAAAGCCAGCAGCGGATTCCAGCTTGCCGCAAGAGCAGAAGGGCTTGGAAAGCAGGTTGCCGGTTCGGAGCGGTTCATTCCCAGGCTGTCATTGTTCTGTTTCTGCATTCGCAGACCGGCAGGACCATCGGCCATGCGCAAAGATGGAATTTCCAGCTCTTCGATCGAAGCTGTCGTCCAGAAATCGGCTCCCGTGATCAGTCGTGCTTTCTGTTCCAGATTCATTTCTTCCAGAATGTGTTCAGGATTCATTGCGATACCCGCCTTTCCTTATTCCCGTTCATTATCCATCGAACACTCACTTTTCATTGCATTCCCGCCTGCAGGAAAGAGGAAAGAGAGCACAGAAAAAGGGCGAAAACAGAGGACCGGTCTGATGTGAATCAGAACTGTCTGTTTTTGCCCCATTCTGAAAGTGCTCCACTATCTTTAGCGAGTTCTGAATTATGCGGGCTTTCTGCCGTTTAATTCTTCTCGTTCTGCCCGTCATGTTCTGCCTGTTTAAGCAGCTTTCCATCTTCTGAACACCAGGAAAAATACCGGCAGCTCAGACATCTGCGCTTTGTATAAGGGATTCTGCAGACACACCGGGAGATGTAAAAATAGTCTTTGCCTGACGGCAGCTGATGCGGATATTCTTCGGTTGGTTCCGGACAGGGGATCTGCTGAATCCGCTCGATAAACGCTTCAAGTTCATCAAGCGTGCATTCATCGACAATCCGTCCATAAGGAAGCCGGTGCCGGAAGAGGATAACCGTTGGAGTCCGGCGGATGCACAGGCTGTTAAACATCTGCGGAAACTCCTGAAAATCAAGCTGTACAACAGGAAGTGAATCAGGGGTCTTCATATACGCGCTCATCAGATCATGTGAGACGCCCGTACGGAAATCCCGTGAATCAAAGCATTCGAGCAGAAACGAGGGCGAGACAGAAAGAACGCCGTTGAACTGCTCCGCATTCTGCAAGGATTCCTGCATTATTGCCTCCCTGCGTCTGTCCTGCCAGGCAAAAAAGCCCAGGCTGCAGGCGTTCGCCGTACTTTCTGTCCTTATCCATGGTTCTGAATAACAGATCACGAATGGGTCTTTATGCACTCGGTGTCATGGATAAGGCCTGTTATTATTTTACGCATCTATATTGCCATATACCGTAAATTTACCCGACTATGTGTGTTGCTTTTTATCCTTTTCAGCATTGATATTATCTGTTTCAATTGTATTTACAATACTTTGCTTTTTAAACTGACAGGCAGGAAAGATTTTCCGCTTTAAAAATGAATCAGGCCGGCCGTTTTGGAACATCGTCTTTGTTTCCACCTAATAAAACCGTAAGAAAAGGCTGAGAATTTCGTTAAATGGCGCCTGTATAATTTGACCATGTACAAAATTCTGATTGTTGAAGATGACCTGCAGATTGCCCGCAGTCTGGAGCAGGTCCTCGAAAACTGGGGATATGAAGCCCGGCGTGTTCAGGATTTCGAGAACGTTCTGGCGGAATTTGATGCATTCATGCCCGATCTGGTGCTGATGGATCTCTATCTGCCCGGACGCAACGGATTCTACTGGACCGACCGGATCCGTACGATTTCCGGTGTCCCGGTCATCTTTATCTCTTCAGCGGACGAAAATATGAACATCGTTACAGCCCTTGGCAAAGGCGCGGATGCCTATGTGACAAAACCTTTTGATACCACCGTGCTCATCTCAAAAATCCAGGCTCTTCTGCGCAGGACGTATGACTACTCCCCCGCTGCCCGCTACCTGGAACACCGCGGCCTGCGTGTCTATCCGGTTTCCTTTCAGGCCGGCTATCTCAATCATACGATTGAGCTGACGCGCAATGAACTCAAGATTCTCACCGTCCTGCTTGCCCATAAAGGCGAAGTGGTCAGCCGTGAAGAGCTGATGGAAGCCCTGTGGCAGACCGACTGCTACATCGATGAAAATACGCTGACTGTCAACGTCAGCCGGCTTCGCAGCAAGCTTTCGCAGATCGGCGCCGAAAACTATGTGCACACGGTTCGCGGGGTTGGGTACCGCGTATGAAATATGTTCTTCAGGCCTGCATTCCCGGACTGATTCTTGCGATCTTTTCCGTTCTGGCAGGCCTTCTTCTTTGCGTGCTCTACCAGGTTCCGGCTGAATTCATGGTTCTTCTTATCATTCTGCAGCTTGCAGCCGGACTGATCCTTCTTGCATACAAAATCCACCAGATGAAAAAAGCACAGGCAGCCTTGCGGGCAAGAGACTACAGCCCGGAATCCTATCTGCCCGAACAGCGTCCTCTGTTATCTGCCCTGGAGGAATCGGAAGATCAGATTCAGGACATCCGCTTAGCGTCCATGAACTCGCGTGCCGGGCTGATGGACTATTTTTCGTTGTGGGCCCATCAGGCCAAGCTGCCCATTGCCGCGATCCGTCTTTCACTGGAAGCCGGGGATCTTTCCGCAAATGACCTGCGCCGGCAGCTGTTCCGGCTTGAACAATGCGTCAGCTCCTCAATGGCTTATGTGCGCCTGGAATCCGACAGCACCGACTTTCTGATCCGCCAGCAGACATTAGGATCCATTGTCCGTCCAGTCATACGACAGTATTCCTCCGAATTCATCGCCCGCAAGATCCGTCTGAACTATGAAGCAGACGATTCGCTTATGGTGCTTACCGATGAAAAGTGGCTGGCTTTTGCGATCGAACAGCTGCTCTCCAACGCCCTCAAATACACACCGGAGGGCGGAACGATCCGGATTTACACGGAGGGGCACGTTCTGCACATTCTCGACTCCGGACCCGGCATTGATCCGGCGGACCTTCCCCGCATTTTTGAAAAAGGCTTTACCGGTGAAAACGGACATGGAAACCGCAGCGAATCAAGCGGCATCGGTCTCTATCTGACAGAGCGGATTCTGAAGATACTCCATCATCCGTTCCGGATCAGTTCTCCATCGGGAACAGATGCACAGATTAACCTGTCGAGCCGTTCGCTCAGCGGTCCGTCAGAAAATGAGCTCCCCGCTTTGCCGGATTTATCCGATGCAGTATCCTCTCTGACAAACCTGTAAGATTCAGCCCCCGCCCGTAAGGTTTGGCGATGGCAGAGACCTTGCAGGTTTTCTTATGCTTAGAGTGCACCTGAGATTCAACACGAATTCAGGCAGGAAAGGAGAGATACGATGCCGATTCTTGAAGCTTCTCATCTCAGAAAAATTTACAGTTCCCGATTTTCCGCGACCCAGGTCGAAGCGCTCAGCGATGTGACCTTTCAGGTTCAGCCGGGCGAATTCATTGCCATCATGGGCGAATCCGGATCGGGCAAATCTACTCTGCTTAATATTCTTGCCGGCATTGACCGGCCGACCGCCGGCGAAGTCCGCCTGAACGGCAGTTCCATCCAGAAACTTTCAAAACGGGAACTTGCCGCGTTCCGGCGCAATCACCTTGGTTTCATTTTCCAGGATTACTGCCTGCTCGATACTTTCAACAACGAAGACAACATCCTGCTCCCTCTGGTTCTCAACGGCGAGCGGCGATCCGCTATGACGGAACGTCTGAGCAGTGTAGCCAGACGGTTAGACATCACGGATCTGCTGCGCAAATACCCGTATGAAATTTCCGGTGGACAGAAGCAGCGGGTTGCGGTTGCCCGTGCAATGATTACCGGACCTGCCGTACTGCTTGCCGATGAGCCGACGGGCGCGCTGGATTCCAAAAGCAGTGAACAGCTGTTAAGTCTTTTTGAAACGCTCAACCGCCAGGGACAGACCATTGTCATGGTTACGCACTCCTCAAAAGCCGCCAGCTATGCCAGCCGGGTTCTGTTCATTCAGGACGGCCGGATTTTCCACCAGATTTTTAAAGGAGATCAGAACCGCTGGGCGTTCTATGAAAAGATCAACGACACGCTCAACCGGATGGCGGGTGCCAGCCATGCTTAAGATCAGTCTGAAGCTCGCCTGGAAAACCATGTGGGAAAACGAACGGATCTATGTTCCGTTTCTTCTGGGCTGTGCTGCGATTACTGCACTGATTTACTCCATCATGGATCTGCAGGCCTTTTATGTATCCAACAATCTGTATGGCGGCAATGAAATGGGCACTCTGCTTGGCTTTGGCGGAATGGTTCTCTGTCTGTTTGCCCTGTTTTTCTTCTTTTATATCAACGGCTTTCTGATGAAGAGCCGGACTGCTGAATACGGACTGTTTACCGTTCTTGGTCTGGAAAAGCGGCATCTGCTGCTCATTCTCTTCTGGCAGCTTCTGATCTGCTGGGCCATTTCTCTGGTTTTCGGTCTGCTCTGCGGCTTTCTGTTTTCCAAGCTGATGCTTCTGGCTTCGCAGCGCATTCTTGGTCTGGATGTCGTTCTTGGCTTTTCGGTCGACTGGCCAGGCGCAACCATGACTGCGCTGTTCATTTCCATTCTCTTTATCGCTATTTATCTGTACTCTGCCTGGATGATCACCCGCAGCGATCCGCTTGAACTGCTGCGCAGTTCAAAGCAGGCAGAAAAAGAACCGCGAAGCCGCTGGATTCTGACGCTTGCGGGTCTTATAACCCTTGGCGCCGGCTACTGGCTGGCGGTTACGACCGAAGATCCGATTGAGGCAATGGCTCTCTTTTTTGCGGCGGTCATACTGGTGATCATCGGCACGTACCTGCTGTTTATTTCCGGGTCGGTTACGCTGCTCAATGCTCTGCAGAAAAACAAACGCTTCTACTATAAGACCAGCCATTTCATCAACGTTTCGACCATGAAATACCGCATGAAAGCCAATGCCGCATCGCTGGCTTCCATTTGTATTCTCTCCACGATGATCCTGGTCACGATTTCAACCACATTCGGTCTCTATTCAAACCTGGGTACAACGGTCGAGCAGCAGTTTCCAAAAGATATCAATATCGCACTCCATCTTTCTGAGGATCATAATGCGGCTGCCGTAAACGAACAGGCAGCCCTTCTGAAACAGTCGATCGCAAAATGGGATCCGCAGAACGAAAACGAAACGCTCAATAAAATCGTTTCCGGCTCTTTAAAAGGCGGACAGTTTAAGGACGAGAATAATCAGCTTGTCGAATTTCTGCCTCTGCCCCTGCTGCAGACTGCATCAGAGCTGGCACGCGATCTCTCTCTTGCTCCATCGCAGATCATGGTCTATGGCAAGCAGGCCGAATCCATTGGCGCAAACACGCTGAATCTTTTTGGCAAAGACTATGAAATCGTCGATTCGAGCGTGCAGTATCCTGCATGGCTCGGACCGGAAACACAGGCTGAATCTTCGATGGCTACGCTCATCGTCACTGCATCCGAAGAGGATATGGAATCCATTCCGGCTTCCTGGACCCTGCTGGAAACCTTTGATTCACCCTCTCTTGCATCTATGGACCCCGCTCAGGCTGAGCAGACTGTTCTCGATGCGCTGCAGGCGGAACATCCTTCCTTTACGCAGGGCGGTGCATCGCTGATCGTCAGTTCTCAGCAGAATGCCTACCGTGAGTACAGTGAGCTCTATGGCGGCCTGTTCATGGTCGGCATCTTCGTTTCCGCTGCAATTCTTGTCATTCTGGTGCTGATCCTGTATTACAAGCAGGTTTCCGAGGGCTATGAAGATCAGAAACGCTTTGCGATTCTGCAGAATATCGGTCTGGAAAAGAAACAGATCCGAAAGCTCATCAACGAGCAGACGCTCATTCTCTTCTTCCTGCCTCTTGGTGTTGCGGCTCTGCATCTGGCTTTTGGCTTCTCCATGATTGTGCGGTTTCTGAGTCTGCTGGTCCTGACCGAACCGGGTGTCCTGATTCTGATGGCTGCGATCTGTCTGGCCGTCTTTGCTCTGGTGTATCTTGTGATCTACCGGCTGACGAGCCGCGTTTACTACAACATCGTCGCTTCCGCATAAAACGGAATACCAGTATCAAATACCACTCAGAAAACACAGACCGGCCGGCATGCCTTTATTCAGGCGTACCGGCCGGTTTTCTTTACTCTGTCTGTTTCTTTATTGTATGTCTGTTCAGCTCTTTGAAGAAGGCATAACTTTTGTCAGTCCGTCATGCAGGCTTTCTACCGAGTATGCCAGGCGGATGCCGGGCAGAATGCTTTCCAGAGAAATCGGAATAAATCGTTCCTTCTGTACGGCTTCAAGCTGGCTGAGCGCCGGATCAGAGCGGATCTGCTCGATCTTTGCTTCAAGAGAAGGCGAATCATAATCATGAATCACAATCACCTGAGGATTTCGCTCGACAGCTTCTTCGGCACTGACAGTCACCCATTCACGGTCCTGCAGATCGTCAAACACATTGTGCATGCCCGCTGCTTCAAGCAGCTTTGTTTCATAGTTGGCGCCTGATGCAGTAAAGATGCCAGCCGATCCGCTGTCATAGACAAGCACATCAACCGGATCTGCTCCATCGATCTTTGCTTCAACGGCCGCAAGCCGTTCTTTCTGATCTGCGATTAAATTCGTAGCTTTCTCTTCGATGCCAAAGATCTTTCCAAGATCTTCGATTTCCTTGTACACCTCATCCAAGGTTTTCGCGCTTGAGACATAGGCATTCATGCCAAAGGAATCCAGCTCATCCAGACGGACACCTTCCTCGCCAAATTCCCAGTCGATGCCGTAGATGAAATCCGCACCGCTGCCCATGACAGCCTCGCGCGAAGCACTGCCGTAGTTGAGCTGCGGCACATCTGCCAGCGCATCGGCATATTCAGGAAGCGGTCCGCGCGAATGGTTGTTCAGTGTCGTGCCGATGATCTTATCCTGCAGACCAAGCGCCGCAAAGAGTTCCGTACAGTTCGGACCGAACGTCAGAACCTTTTCGGGAACATGGTCGATCGTAATCGTCCGCCCATAGTTTTCATAAACCGTCCCGTCTGCAGTCTTTGCAGTGGCCGAATGGGCTGTACTGGATGTTGTGGAAGATGCCGGTGCAGAAGAACAGCCGGCAGCTGTCATGCACAGTCCGGCAAGCAGAACGAGCTTTTTCGAAATGTTTTTACAAAGCGTCTGTGTTTTCATTCTCTGTTCTCCTGCTCTAAAGAAAGATGACATACGGCTTATGACGGATGGGATGATCCATAACCATCGCCTCAACGCCGAAGATTTCGCGGATCATCGATTCGCTGATGACTTCTTCCGGCGTTCCCTGCATGCAGATCTTCCCGTCTTTCATCACGATAATCCGGTCGCAGAACAGGCTGGCCAGATTGAGATCATGAATGGCGGCAAGAACGGTTTTATCCAGATTGCGGACCAGAGTGAACACCTGCATCTGGCAGCGCAGATCGAGATGGTTGGTCGGCTCATCCAGAATCAGAACCGGCGTATCCTGCACAATCGCTCTGGTCAGCAGTACCCGCTGCTTTTCTCCGCCTGAAAGAGCAAAGAAGCTCTTGTCTGTAAGAGACGCCAGTCCGGTCTGCTCCATGGCAGTCTCAATCCATTCGTTCTCGTTTTTATGACTGTGGCTTTTGCCGGATTCGTTCTGTTTCTCTTTGCGGGAGCGTTCAAACAGACCGCCCGCATACGGATAGCGGCCCATTTCAACAAGTTCACGCACGGTATAATCGTAGCTCATTTCATTTTCCTGGCTGAGCACCGCAAGAATCTGTGCCGAATCTTTGTAGGAAAGCGAAGAGAGCGGTTTTCCATCAAGCAGGATCTCGCCGCTCTGCGCACGCAGATCCCGGTAAATGCTGCGAAGAAGAGTCGATTTGCCTGAACCGTTCGGTCCGATGATCCCGACAAACTCGCCAGGCTGTACCGTCAGGTCGACTGAGTCGAGACCTTTGCCGCACCGATAGTGAAAGTGAAGATCACGGACATCAATCAAGGCGCTTTCCTCTCTTTCTGCGGATCATGTAAATGAAGACCGGACCGCCAAGCATTGCCGTCAGCACGCCGATCGGCAGCTCTTCGGGTGCAAAGAGAATCCGCGCCAGAACATCGGTCCACACCACAAGCAGCGCACCGCATAAAGCCGATACCCAGAGCACCGGTTTATGCTTCGAACCTGTAAGCATCCTGGCAAAATGGGGAGCCATCAGGCCGACAAAACCGATCGTTCCGCAAAGCGAAACCGTTACGCCCGCAATCAATGAAGCGACCAGAATCAGCAGCATCTGCATCTGACGGACGTTAACGCCAAGCGTGGTCGCCTGACTTTCGCCAAGACTGAGCGCATCGAGCTTTCGATGATTCATGCCAAGCACAATCAGGCAGAACGCCAGAACTGCAGCCGGTAGTCCCAGGTATTCCCATCGGGCACTGGCAAGCGAGCCGGACATCCAGAAGGTCGCATTATGCAGACCAAGCGCATTGGGAGCCATGAGCGTAATCATTTCCGTCAGACCATCCATCATCATCGAAACCGCCACGCCAGAAAGCAGCAGTGTCGGAATCTGAATCCGGCCGCGCCGGACGCTCAGTGAAAAGACAATCAGAATCGTCAATGCCGCTCCAAGGAATGCGCTGAACGAAAGGCGGTATGTGCCAAAGAACGCGAACACGCCAAATAACATATCCAGAGTCGCAAATGCGCTGGCTCCGGATGAGACGCCAAGGATGAACGGGTCGGCCAGTTCATTGCGCACAAGCGCCTGCATCGCTACGCCGCATACCGCTAAAGACGCCCCCGCCAGTGCACCAAGCAGCACGCGCGGAATTCGGAGCATGAAAATCATCGGATCCGCAGACGGATCAAACAGTGCGCGGATCACCTCGCCAAAGGAATACGTTCTTGCACCAAGACAGGCAGCTGCAGGCAAAGAGACAAGCAGAACAGCCGCAAGAACGGGAATCAGAATCTGCCCGTACCTGCGGCTTTTGCCTGCACGGGAATCGGTCGTTTTACACATCTGTCGCATATGCATAAGTGTAACGGATTCAGATTCATTCCGTATAACGTTCCCCCGTAATTTACGGATCCGTGCCTGTTTTGTTTCTGATTCAGTATGAACTGTCTGGTCTGCTCTTCACTGGACGAACGCCGTCTTCAGGCGATTCATTCATGGTACAGGCTTCGCGGCTGATGTAGCGGCGGAAGACGACCATGTTCCATTTATAGCCTTTGCGGTTCTGCGTCAGGATGTACTCATCCCCATCGCTTCCAAGCTTTTTGCGCAGACGGCAGACGTGCTTGGAGAGCGTGTTGTCATTGATGACATGACGCAGGCGCCTGGAGAGAATGCTGATGAGCCAGGTTCTCGAACAGAAAATCGTGCTGTTGTCGACAAGGGCGAGCAGCAGACGGAATTCTGTAGGCGTGATAACAAGCATCTGTCCGTTTTTAAAGACGATGTTGGCATAGCTGTCGATAATCAGATCGCCCGTCTGATAGACCATGTTCTCGCTTGCGGTCTGCTCGGACCATTTTGGCAGCGGATGCTCGCGAAGAATGCGCGGCATGTCATCGAGCATGATGGTCTGAACAAACCCCTGATCCGCCTCGCCCTCAAAACCTGAATCAAACTGCAGACGCCTTTCTCTCTTTTTCGTTCCCATTTCGATTCTCCTCTCCTGCCGGCAAAAAAGCCGGCCTGTTTTCTTTTCTCTTTTGCGGATGATGAGCAGGCTTCCTGTACGCTGTCTGTTCTGTTTTCGGAATTTTGGCTGCATCATTCTGCATGTCTTCCATCATGCAGGCAGCTCCTTTTTTGTTTTTACCCTTTTATTCCGTTATTCCGGCAGTCTGCCAGCCTGCGTATGCAGAGTGTGCAGCGTAGGGTCGTTCAGTGTCTGTCTGCTTACGCAGAGGTTCCATTTATACCCTTTTCCCCGGTGCGTGATGATGTATTCACGGCCATCATGGGTACCGAGCTTTCGGCGGAGCGCACAGATATGTCTGGCAATGCCCGATGGACGAAGCCCTTCTTTGCAGAAGGTCTGGGCGCTTTTTGCGATTGTGCCGACTGTACAGAAAAGGGTGCAGTTTTCCAGCAGGCCGAGCAGAACGAAATATTCAGCAGCGGTGACCAGGATCCTTTCGCCTTTGCGGTAAACAGCTTTCTGCGTGCAGATGACGGTCAGATCGCCGCTGCGATAAACAGGGCGGATCTGGGCACAGGCGACTGGCCAGCTGGCAGGACGCTTCTGGGCAAAGATAGTCGGGCTGTTGGACTCTTTCTTTTTCTTCGCCTGTGCGGACTGGTCGAGTTCTTCATCGCACGGATTCTGCTGGATTGGAGTTTTTAACATTGTGTTCATGTGCCATCCGCGCTGGCAGATGGCTGCCTTTCTAATTCCCGTTCCGGGATGGTGCCGGAACAGATCATGCTTTTTCCATCGGCTTTGCTCTGAACAGAGACGGTGCGAGCTGAGCTCCTGGAGGGCATAACGGGAAGCCGGGCAGGCGTTCAGGATGCATGGCGCATCGGTGACTGCTTCTGGAACGCCTTTCAATCGTAACAGACGGAATTTCATTTACAAGACTACTTATAGTTAATTTTGCTTAATATCATTGTCACATTTTGTAAATAAAATCGTCACATCTACTGACATTCGTACCGGATATGCCATGCCCTGAAATCCGAATCGAAACGGTTTTGAATGGGTTTTCATCTGCGGGTTTTCTCATTTCTACTGACATGATTTCTTCCTGATTCCGCCGCTTTGCATCAAATCCCCCTGCAGGCAGAAACGTTCCCTCTTTTTTCCTGTTCTTACTTTCTGTCTGCTTCTGCCCGCCCTCTGGTCTGTTCGCCTGTAAGTTAGTCTGGACAATCACACAATAGAAACAGCGAGACATAAAGATCGCGTAAAGAAATCAGTCAATCCGTCAGGCAGAAGGAAGAAAACCGGAAGGATATTCCGGCATTATTCTGTCTGATTTCTGACTTTTATGAAGAATAACTGTCTGTTTATTCACCGTTCTGCCTTCAGAACGACGCATACATACGACAAAGCTCCCGCTTTTTCAGATCCGGACTGCATGCAAAAAGACCCGCTTTTCACGGGAGTGCCGCGAAAAACGGGTCTGAAAAACCTATGGATTATGCTGCTGCTCATCAATGAGCAAAGAAACAGTCAGAGTTTACTCGCCTGCAGAGAAGATCGGATCGTTGGCATCCGGTACTTTTCGAAGAGTATACAGAGCAGTGGAGAGTTCGATCGTCTCTGCATCGATTTCTTCCTGACTCTGCGGATCTTTTTCGATCTCTTTTGCTTTGCTCAGAGCCTCTTCAAATGCGCTCATCTGTGTCTGCGGATAGGCAGTCTTTTCCAGGCTGTCTCCCTTGAAGATCACCAGCTGCAGTGCGGAAAGATCAAAGGAAACCATGCCTTCCTGAATGGCCGCAATGCCGGCTTCAAGCTGTTCGCCCAGACGGCCTGCATTGGATGCATCGTCGCTGGCGAATGCTTCGAGCGCTTTGTCATAGGCCTGTGCAAAGACAGAACGGTTCTCCGTCTGCGGATTCCAGTTTTCGGTACGCATTGTTTCAATCGCATGGACAATCGTATGGGCAAATTCTGTATCCAGCAGTGTCGATGGACGCTTCAGTCCGGCAATGGCCTGCGTGAGTGCCTGTGTAAATGCATCAATCTGCGCCTGCGAGAAGCTGTACGAGTTCAGTGCAAACTCAGCCTGGAACAGGATGGCTTCAAACTGGGCATCATAATTCGTGTAGTCAGCCTGTTTGAGCGCTCTGGCTTCTTCAACAGCTTTTTCGAGTTCACTGCGGTCTTCAAGCTGACCATACACCGTCGTTATGGTCTTGAAGCCAAACTTGCCGGTTGTGACCAGGCGGAACTCATGCGTTCCAAACGACAGATCCTGAATGTCGATGCCTGTGCGGTAGTCATTCGTATTTTCATTGCAGGAATACCGGCCGTAATACTCGCCGTCGATATAGACATCAGCTCCGGTTTTACCGCCGTCAAATTTGGTCACCATGGAAATGCCGGTTCCAGTGAATGTGTAGCTGAGCTGTGCGCCAGCGGTATTGTTATAGGTTTCATAATCGCCGGCACTTTCGTCTTTCCACTGGCCCCAGCCGTCCGATTTGATGATCGAGGCATCGGATCCGATCACAGTCGTGCCTTCCGTTCCCTCAACATACTCCGGTTTCGATACGCTGCCAGGTCCGGTGACTTCCAGAGCGTCAAAGCCGAATTTGCCGGTCGGAACAAGACGGATGACATATTCGCCGGATTCGAGTGTCTTCGAGAACACCAGCGGATAGGAATTTGAACCGTCATTTACCTTTGTCGAAACAGTTTCAACCAGCTCGCCATCGATATAGACTTCACAGCCGGACTGGCTGCCGTCTTTTTTGGCATAGACTTTCACTTCTGTTCCATTAAACGTGTAGGACAGTGCGGTGTTCTGCCAGGAATTGCTTTCAACAAACGTTTCATAGCCCGAGCGGGTACCAGCCTGCGATCCGGAAGCCGGCCAGCGGTCCCACTCACCGGTCTTTGTCATTTCTTCGCCTTTGACCAGCGTGGTCACAGACGGCATTTCAAAACTGTTTCCATCTGATTCAGGATACTTGTCTGCTTCAACCGGTTTGCCGGATGCGTCTTCCATAGTGGTGACGAAAAGATCCTGGCATACCGGTGCAAGCGTTTCTTTGTTCCAGAGCATCACGCGAAGGACTGCTCCCGGTTCAAGGTTTTCATCGAGCTGCATTTCAACCGGAATGGAAACGGCCTTGCCAGCTTCAACAGATACTGTCCTGCTGGAGAGATCAAGCAGATTGCCAGCTGCATCTTGGAGCGTCCATGCGGCAATGACGTTCTGCGCTTTGGGCAGCGTGAGCTGGATGGTGCCTTCATAGCGGGTACCAGGCGTGAGCGTTTCGTAGTTTGCTCTGTATTCAGCTTTTGTTCCTGCAGCTTTTTCAGAAAGCAGACTGCGCTTAACGCCGCCAAATCTTGCTTCGCCTAAAGAAATGCTCGACTTGCCGCTGACTTCAATTTTCAGAGTCGGGCAGCGGTAGATGCTCAGCGCGATGTTGACTGATTCGCCATAAGCGAATTCTTTTTCAAAGATCGTCTGATCTTTGGCGGTCAGTTTCAGGATGACGCTTTCTTTGTTCGGGTTATAGGCGACTGTTTCAAACTGACCATAGCCGCCTTCTTCCGGAGTGTAGTTTTCAATTTCAAAACTTGTACCGGAAGGAATGGAAATGCCGTTTTTAAAGAAGACATCATTGGCTTCAAGCGGCATACCGCTCATTGTCTTATTCTTTTTCACCGTCTCAGGCAGCTCAAGATCGCTGAGATACTGATAGCCGGTTTTAATCGGCTCATTGACGGATTTGAGCGAATAGAGTTTCAGCTCTGAGAAAGAAGCGTACTGATCGTCTTCAAGATGATCAAAAAGAACGCGGATGTTCCGGTATGGATTTGTTCCAAAGAACGTGATCTCTTCTGGAGCATTTTTAATCGTTTCGGCGTCATAGCTGACAATCGTTTCCCAGTCGCCGCCTGAAGCCTGACGGCCCTGCAGCGTAAACGGCAGCTTTTCGCCATCAAAGAGGACTGCTGCTTTGTAGAGAATGACTTCACCATGTTCCATGGTGGCATTGACGTACTGTCCACTTCCGGGTACGGAAGCTGTCCAGGACGTCTTTGGATCTTTATCGAGAACGTTCTGGCGGTCCGCTTCATTGGAAGAAGCTGTACACGGAACGCCGTTGAGATCGCGCAGCTCATACGCCGGTGCATTTTCAATGTCTGTCAGGACAATGCCCGAATTGTTCATGAACGAGCCGTACATCGTTTCGATCGCCGGTTCGCTCTCATCTTTTGAATTGCCCGTAGTTGTCAGCATAATCTCGGCTGGTTCGAGTCCTTCACTTTCCGCCCGGATTGTGGTTGTGCCCGCATAGTACGAGCGGAATTCGATGGCGCCTTTGCCATCCAGCATGGATTTGTTTTCCGAATCTGGATCCATGATGAATGTTTTTCCGGTCGGGAAAATGCCAGGACCATCAATGACAGTCAGCGTAACTTTCCGTTTTGCGCCGATCCAGTCTCCGTGATCATCGACCAGAGTCGCAATCAGATGCGTATCCTGTCTGCCATCATCACTTAAAACAAGATCTGAAGCCGTCAGCTGAATCTTTGTCGGCGTTCCGGCTTTTGAGGATTCATAGTCCGGATGCTCCGGATTGTACTGCTTGCGGTACCAGTACCATTCCTTCATCGGCAGACGATAGTAGTCGACAATACCCATATCGCCATAGCTTCTTGCTGCAACTGTTCCATGGTGGAACATGCACCAGAGAACGGCACCGCTTAGCCATTCGTATTGAATGGGCAGATTGTTCGAACTCTGCAGACAATCGTAGTACGGCTTGAATTCATCGCCTTCGCCGCGGTTGATGGTATGGGAACCGTATTCGGCGACCACATTCGGAATGCCCGGGTTCTGGTATGCGCCAATCGAAGCGCCATCGCCGTTGTAGCCGGCAACTTCGACGCCTTCAATGCGGTCATAACCCTCGCGCTGCGTTCCGCCAAGACCAGCCGCCCGCGTTGGGTCGAGTTCTTTGGCTTTTTTGCACATGCGCGTAATCAGTGCTTTTTTCTTTTCGTTTGTATTGACGCCGGAATCATCGACAACGTTCTGGAAGAATGTTTCGTTGCCCATGCTCCAGACCACAATCGAGGGGTGATTGCGGTGAATGCGGATCATGTCTTCGAGCATGTCCATGCAGGACTGCTCGAAAGCCGGCTGATCGGCCGCAACGGTCGGATAGCCGTTGGATCTGTAGTCGGCTGAACTTTCGCCGGTACCTTCTCCGCCAGCACCGCCGATAAACCAGAATGCGGCTTCGGACCAGTAGAGGATGCCGTTTTCATCGCAGGCCTGGGTATACGAGGGGGAATGCGGGTAATGCGATCCGCGGATAAAGTTGAATCCGGCTTCTTTGACCATCTCGACATCCCGTTCAAGAGCGGAATCACTGACGGCATTGCACCAGCCGGCGTGATCCTGATGGGCATTGACGCCGTTAATCCAGACATGTTCGCCATTGAGGAAGAAACCGCGATCCGCTGTCCATTCACACCAGCGGAATCCCATAGATGTCGTAACGGAATCGACAAGGGTTTCTCCTTCAAAGACTTCTGTAACTACGGTATACAGATACGGGTCATCGACCGACCACAGATGCGGGTTTGCGATGGATGAGTACGTATCGTCAAAATTGTGAATCTCTCCGGGTTCGATCGCTACTGCCGAAGAGGAGAACTGCGCAACGATCTGACCGTCTGCATCTTTGAGCGTATGGCGGACATGAGCCGAAACAGAACTTTCTTTGAGGTTTTCGACTTCAGCCTGCATGCGCAGATCTGAGGAAGCCTTCGATACATTGGGGGTCTGTGCGAAGGTTCCATACCAGGTGACATGCACCGGGTTTTCGGTAATCAGGTTAACGTTGCGGTAGATGCCGCCGGTAAAGTTATGATCGCCGGCACGCGGGGCAAGCTGCGGATTCCACGTATTATCCACTCTGGCAGCGAGAATGTTTTCGCCTTCATGGATATACGGGGTGATGTTGAATTCAAAGCCGGTATAGCCGCCCTGATGGGTTCCGACTTTTTCACCGTTGATATAGAGATCAATGGTGTGGAACACGCCTTCAAAATCGAGCTTTACAATGCTCTGTGCCTGATCGGCAGAGATTTCAAAGGTTTTGCGGTACCAGCCAACGCCGGTATAGAAGCTCTGTTCCATGAAATAGGGGATGCTGAAATCATGGGGCAGGCAGACGTTGTACCAGTTTTCATCGCTGTAGTCGCTCTGAAAAGCATTGGGATCATCCCTGCGGATGAACTTCCAGTTTCTGTTGAAGTTTTCTTCTTTGCGGACGCTGTCCGTGACTGGTTCTGGCTCTGTCTGCTGTGCCTGAATTCCCGTCGACTGTACAAAGGACAGACACAGGATGGCAGAAAGAATCATCATGAGCGCCTTCTGCAGTTTTTTCATACGCCTTCTTCTCACTTTCCGTACCGCTGCTCCTTCAATCCGTATCCGCTTATTCAAATTGTTTAGTAAACACCGGCTGTCTACAGAGTACGTCTATTTGTAAGCGCTTTTCGTGTAAAACTGAAAATCTGTTCCACTTTTTTCAAACTGCTACTGCGATTTGCTTAAAAACCTTACAGTTTATGCCCGGAATTTGTACTTTTCGATACGTTTTCCTGACACTGCACCCGCTTTTTTACTCGCACTATTACCTGAAATCTGCAGTCTTACAGATGGTCTGTCATTAAAAAACTGCAGGATACTGTGATGCATCCTGCAGGGAATTTAATTTTTCTGGTTAAAACCGGCTTATTCGAATTCGATTGTTCCAGGCGGCTTGGAGGTAATGTCGTAGAGTACGCGGTTAACGTGCGGAACTTCGTTAATGATGCGGTCAGAAACGCGGCCGAGCACATCCCATGGGATTTTTGCCCAGTCAGCGGTCATGCCGTCGATCGAGGTAACAGCACGGATCGCAACCGCGTAGTCGTAGGTTCTCTGGTCGCCCATAACGCCGACCGAACGCATGTTGGTCAGAGCGGTAAAGTACTGCCAGATTTCTTCTTCGAGTCCGGCTTTCGCGATTTCTTCACGCAGAATCGCATCGGATTCGCGGACGATTTCAAGCTTTTCATCGGTGATGTCGCCGATGATGCGGATGCCAAGACCTGGTCCTGGGAACGGCTGTCTCCAGACCATCTCATGAGGCAGACCGAGCTCTTCGCCAAGAGCGCGGACTTCATCCTTGAACAGCGTATTCAGCGGTTCAATCAGCTGGAAATCCATGTCTTCAGGCAGACCGCCGACGTTGTGGTGCGACTTGATGGTCTGTGCGGAATGGGTTCCCGATTCAATGACGTCGGTATACAGGGTGCCCTGTGCGAGCCATTTGATATCGCCGCCGGCTGCCAGTTTTCCAGCCTCTTCATCAAAGGTGTAGACAAACTCGTTGCCGATGATTTTGCGTTTCTTTTCCGGATCGGAGACGCCTCCGAGTTTCTTCATGAAACGGTCTTTGGCGTCAATCTTCACCAGGTTGATGTTCATATTCTTGCCGAATGTTTCCATGACCGACTCGCCTTCGCCTTTGCGCAGCAGACCATGGTCAATGAACATGGCGATCAGCTGATCGCCGATGGCTTCGTGAAGGAGTGCCGCAACAACAGAAGAATCGACACCGCCGGAAAGACCGAGCAGGACTTTGTCCTTGCCGACTTTTTCGCGGATGGCTTTTTTCTGGACTTCGATAAAGTCATGCATCGACCAGTTGGCTTCTGCATTGGCAACGCAGAAGACGAAGTTTCTCAGAATGTCATTGCCGTAAACGGAATGACGGACTTCCGGATGGAACTGAAGCGCATAGATTCTGCGCTCTGTATTCTGTGCTGCTGCATACGGGCAGGTATCGCTTTTTGCGATGCATTCAAAGCCTTCTGCAAGTCTGGATACCTGGTCGCCGTGCGACATCCAGACAGTCTCTTCTTTTGGAAGACCTTCAAAGAGAAGGTTGTCGCAGGTTACTTCAATTTCGGTACGGCCGTATTCCTTGCGATCGGATGGGGAAACGTCGCCGCCAAGATCGTGCATGATCATCTGCATGCCGTAGCAGATGCCAAGAATTGGAATGCCGGAGTCATAAATTGCGGGATCGCATTTGGGGGCATCCGGTGCATAAACGGAGTTTGGTCCGCCGGAGAATACGATTCCCTTTACATCGCCAAGCGCTTTGATTTCTTCAAGCGTCATGGTGTTGGGGTGGAGTTCGGAGTAGACGCCGAACTCGCGGATTCTGCGTGCAATGAGCTGGTTGTACTGTGAGCCAAAATCAAGCACGACAATTTTATCTGCCATATTTCATCCTCGCCTCTATCTTCATCAGTTTGGTTCTGTCCGAATTATACAGGCTTTCTCTTACATCGGACAGCGGCGGCTCTTGCAGGGCGCGAAAGGATCATCCGATTTGGACAAACTGCCACCTAGGCTGGCTGGTTGGCGTCTTCAAGATCGAGCGAAGCATCTGCACTGAGCGACTCATCGGCCTTGCAGCCATTGGTATAGGCGATTTCGCCGGCGATGGCGATCATTGCCGCGTTGTCTGTGCAGCAGCTCATAGGCGGAACGTTGAACTCCATCTGCGGATAGCGTTCTGCCAGTTCTTTGACTTTTTCGCGCAGTCTTGAATTGGCGCTGACACCGCCGCCGACAATCATCTGCTTCAGTTCCGGATGATTCTCAATGGCTTTGCGCACCTTGGTGAAAATCTCTTCAAGCGCCGTTTCCTGGAAACTTGCGGCAAGATCTTCAACTGCCCAGGTCTGGTTCTGACGTTCCATCCGTTTCACGAACTGCAGAACACCGGATTTCAGACCGGAGAAGGAGAAATCATATTCGCCTGGCGCTTTTGGACGGGGCAGGCTGTAGACCGGCTTGCCGGCTCTGGCGAGCTTATCGATTTTCGGACCGCCAGGATAGCCAAGATCCAGAACGCGGGCAACTTTGTCATATGCCTCGCCGATGGCATCGTCCATTGTTTCGCCAAGAATCTCAAAGCTGGTTTCATCTTTCATGTAGATCAGCTCCGAGTTGCCCCCGGAAACGAGCAGGGCAAGAAGCGGAAACTTCAGCGTGGTATCCAGCTTGTTGGCATAAATATGTCCGGCCAGATGGTTCACGCCGACCAGCGGCTTGTCATAAAGCATCGCCAGCGTTTTCGCTGCCTGAACACCGACGTGCAGACAGCCGATCAGACCCGGTCCCTGGGTCACAGAAATCAGATCGATATCATCCCAGCCAAGGCCCGACTGATCGATCGCCTGCGAGATAACTTCAGAAATATTTTCAACATGCAGACGGCTGGCCACTTCCGGCACGACGCCGCCGAATTTTTTATGCGTGTCAATCTGGCTCGAAACCACGCTTGAAAGCACTTCGCTCTGGTCGCGAACCACCGCAGCTGCCGTTTCGTCGCAGCTGCTTTCAATCGCAAATACAATCATTTCCAACCTCCACGTGTTAAAGGCCAAGCGCCATGACAATGGCATCCTCGCCGTTGGAATAATAGCCGGCCACCCGGCGCATCTCGACAAAGCCCATGGATTTATACAGAGCCTGGGCTGCCGTATTGGACAGACGCACTTCCAGCATCATTGTCTCGCATCCTTCCGCTCTGGCCTTCTCGATCGCCTGCTCCATCAGCTGACGGCCAAGGCCATGCCTGCGGAATTTGGGATCAATGGCAATATTGGCAATTTCTGCGCGCTCAAAAATGACCCACAGAAACAGATAGCCGGCAATCTGCCCGTCTTCTTCAATGACATACGGCTTGCAGAACGGATTGTCATGCAGTTCAAAAGCGATCGACTCTTCGCTCCACGCATCATCAAAGCAGACGGCTTCCATCTGAGTAACAGGACCTAAATCGCCCTCTTCCATCGGGCGGATCAAGGCAGATACCTGGCACTTTCTTTCATATAGACAGGAACCAGCGTATCGACATCTTCAACCGGACGGGCCAGATCAATCAGTGCCTGAGCCGAAGCCAGGAAATCGGTCGGTTTGGCGCTCTTTCCGATCAGTTCACCCTCGCCATACAGCGTACCGGGATGAGCGGCCAGGAATTCATCGACCTGCTCAAGAGGCAGGATGCCTTTCCAGACTTCTTTTCCGTTTTCAATGCAGCCGGCATAAACGCGTCCGCCTCTGGCATCCAGAATGACATTGGCGCATGGATCCGCTCCGGCATACAGCTGAAGGGTCGAAAGCGTGCGGACTTTCATTTTGCCCTGCGTACCTAAAATCTTTGCGGCTGTCATGGCAATGCGAAGACCCGTATAGGATCCCGGACCATCGGTGATGATCACTTCATCAACATCCTGCAGTTTCCATCCAGCCTGTTCGAGCTGTTTTTTCAGTTCGACAAACAGAGTTTCGGACTGCTTTTTAAAGGCTTCCTGACTCGATCCGGCGACCAATCTTCCGTCTTCATATAATCCCACCAGCATGTTTTTCCATGCGGTATCAAGAACGAGTGATTTCATCGTGCAAACTCCTCAAGAACGGCGCGGCTTTTTTCGCCGGTTGCTTCCATATATGCTTCCCGTTCATTTTCCCCGGTGCGCTCAAGCCGGATGGCAATGTGGTCATCGGGGATCTGTTCATCAATATAGCCGGCCCATTCAACGACGCAAAGACCGTCTTCAAAGCATTCTTCAAAGCCGAGATCCTGATGGGCGCCTTCCAGGCGGTAGGCATCCATATGGTAGAGCATGCGGCCGTCATCGGTTTTATAGGATTTCATGATGGTAAAAGTCGGCGAATTAATCGTCCGCTTTACGCCAAGGGCCTTGCCGAAAAAGCGGGTCCATGCCGTCTTTCCGGCGCCTAAATCGCCGTCCAGCGTGACTGTCATCGTCTTTCCTTTGAGCAGCCCGGCCATCTTCCGGGCAAAGCGTTCGGTATCTTCAAGACTGTTCAGGTGCAGATTCATCAGTCTGATCTCTCCTTTCCAGATTCTTTTTTTCTGTGTTCTGAAG
>Strawberry_p1__coassemble_1936_pt1 | contig 25605 bp, 17 predicted proteins | sample Strawberry_p1__metabat2_high_PE_023 | metagenome-assembled genome bin Strawberry_p1
AAGCTGCTCAACGCCGACGATAGCCGGAAGGCAAAAATAGGAAGCTGCTGAACAGAGAAGCCCGATGTCAGAGAAGCAATTCTCAAGACATCGGGCTTTTTCTATTTGACGGGCGCCGCTGAAAACGAACTTCTGCAGGTTTCAGCGATTTCAGCGGTTTCAGAGTTTTCAGAATTTCCAGGGCATCAAAAAAACTGGACTGCAGAAGAGAGCCCAGTTTTGAGGTTAATCAGGATTGAACAGCTTATTCATCGTTCAGGTTTTTCGGTTTGATTTCGCCGGCTTTAGTCAGAGCGTATTTGGTCAGCGATGGACCGAGCAGTTCATAGACGAGAACACCAAACAGAACAACATTTCGAATCATCATGCCGTTTTCACCCATACGGGCTCCAACAGTTGCAGCCATGCCAAGGGCAACGCCGGCCTGCGGGAACAGGGTAAAGCCAAGCCATTTGCGGACTGTTTTTGGCGAACCGGCAATAACAGCGGAAAGAGAACCGCCAAGATACTTACCGACGCAGCGGGAGATGATATAGGTCAGACCAACGGCCAGAACAAGAACATTGCCAAATGCGAAGAGATTCAGTTCTGCGCCGCTTAATACGAAGAACAGGGTAATCAGCGGAGCAGACCAGCGGTCCGCACGACTCATCAGATCGGCAGAACTCTTGCAGCAGTTGCAGAAGAGAGTACCAAGCATCATGTTTACGAGCAGGGAAGACAGGCCAAAGTGGAGAGTTCCAAGCTGAATCTCCATAGTCGAAATCGTAACGCCCAGGATAACAAATCCGACAATCAGCGTGTTACGGTTCCGGTTGGAATGGAAAATTCTGGCGGTATGGGTCAGGATCCAGCCCAGGATCGCACCGATGCCTAACGAGAAGACGATTTCCATTAACGGTTCAACAAACAGAGCGACTGGATTTGCCCCGGCAGGTGAATCAAGATGCATCGCCACACCATAAGAGATCGCAAACAGGATCAGACCGACCGCATCATCCAGTGCGACAACCGGAAGCAGTGTCGATGTGACATCGCCTTTTGCTTTATACTGACGGACAACCATCAGAGTAGCTGCCGGAGCGGTTGCTGCGGCAATGGCACCGAGTATCAGTACATCAGCGAGTGTCAGAATATCCGGAACAATCAGATGGGCAACGAACAGAACACAGTCAACGACAATCGTAGTGATGATACCTTCAAGGATACCAATTGTCAGAGCCTGTTTTCCGGTCTGTTTCAGTTCACTCAGACGGAATTCGCTGCCGATCGCAAACGCGATAAATCCAAGAGCAACGTTATTAAAGGGCTGGAGTGCTTCAACATCTTCAAAGGTATGGAAACCAAGACCTGGAATCTGAAGCATGCCAATACAGCACGGACCAAGAATAAGACCCGCGATTAAATAGGAGGTTACATCAGGCAGACGGAACTTGTTTCCTAGCCGGGTCAGCAGAAGACCCGCTAAAAGTGCAGTTCCAACACTTAGCGCATAATTCATGGAATTAATCCTTTCTCAACATTCAACAGATGTCTGCTAACCCATTTGTCAATCTGAAGGAAAGGGAAGAAATCGCTTTTCAGCCCCAATCTGGCCCATGAAAAAGAAGATGCAGACACCTGAATCATCCTGAATGTATACCTGAGTATCAAAAATGGAAAATCTCCTGCCTGCTTCCCTGCTTTTTGGATAAATTCAGAATTCTGATGCAAGTCATTCCGGCAAAATAACCAAAAGATGGATCAAAAAAGACAGAAATAATAAGAAAATTCTCCTGCAAAATAAACTACAGGATAAAAAAAGCTGAAGCGCGTGATGAGCGTTCAGCTTGGTGGTTGTTGATGATATTCAGGAAATTGCAGTGCATAGAAGAGCAGAATTTTGCATTCTCAATGAAGTAAAACTCCAGCAGAAAGTTCAGGAGCTGCTGATTTGAAAGAAAGAGCTGTCGAAGACCTGGACTCAGGGAACAGGTTTGTGTTTTCTGCAGTCCGGACTTGATCAGGATGCAGAAATGGAATGTCTGTATGAGGTCAGACCGGTCCGCTCGAATGTTGCGATAAATCATGGGCGGTACGGACCGCGTTTGGACACCATTTGGATTTATACTTATTTTATGAAGAAAAATCTGACTACACCATTTTCAACAAGACAGACGATGCAGAAGCAGAAATTCGAACTGTTTTTTTATTCGGATAAAAAGCTCTCACACGTCGAAATGCATAATCATGACTTCTTTGAAATGACCATTTTCCTTTCCGGAAAAGTTCATCTGAGTATTAACGGCAAGCGGTATACCTGTACTCGCGGTGATATCGCGATTATTCCCCCTGGAGTCGTCCACGAAAACGCGATTGAAGCGACAGAGAACTATGAGCGCTTTGTCATCTGGCTTTCCAAAGAATACATTGCAGAACTCTCCACGAGCGCAGACTTCAAGAAAATCTTTGAAGCTGCCCAGAATCCCCCAACCTATGTAAAACACTTCGAGTTTGCTCTGTTCTCTACGATGTGCCAGCTGGTCGGCGCCATTCTTGAAGAACAGGTTCGCTTTGGCTTTGGTTCCAGAGAGATTCAGGAATGCTCGCTCGCCATTATGCTGCTGTGGTGGAGCCGTTACTTCTTCGACTTTACAGAAGAAGTAAAACCGGACAGACAGAATGTTCTGATCAATGGTCTGCTTGCCTATATTGACGATCACCTTGGAGAAGATCTGTCTCTGGACAGCCTGGCGGCAAAGTTCTTCGTTTCCAAATACCATCTGTCCCATCTGTTCCGCTCTGCCATGGGAACATCGATTCATCAGTACGTTCTGAAAAAACGTCTTCGTGCCGCTTCAGCAGCTGTTCTGGAGGGAACGGATCTGAACAAGGCGGCTGTAGACTGCGGATTTGAAGAGTATTCGAGCTTCTACCGGGCCTTCTGCAGAGAATATGGAATGTCTCCATCAAAATGGCGGGCTCTTCAGATGGAACGCTATGCAGAACTGGATGCGAGGTCGACCAAATCCAGAGAGGAATTCCTCCAGGAAAACGAGGAAAATACAGCCAGTACTGAAAACCGCAATTCTGAGGACGATTCCTCTGATCGCGGATCCATTCTTGACTCGCTTCCATCGGATGCAGCCAGCAGAATCTGACGGAAACAGACATAACTTTAGAATAACGATTATCCTGCGAGCACCTTTTGGTGCTCGTTTTTTAGTTGTCCTGCATCAGGCTTTCATTTGGTGCTGACCGGCAGTCTGGCATCTGATACGACGATGTAAATAGCCGGTTACTCTGCAGAAGGGAAACAAAAACGGCTCTCTGTAACTGAATGTACAGAGAGCCGCAGATGATCATAATCACCCTCAGGGATGAATTTGAATTTCGAGAATGTCTGTTACAGGTTCGAATCAGAACGCCTTAGAAACGCAGACCGAATCCGTATTCGTAGTAATTGCCTTCGCTGTCGCGGTAAGCATAGGCTTTGCCGTTTTCGTCTTTCATCTCTTCTGGGAGATAAGCGTCTTTGGCATAGCCTGGGAGGTCGTTGTGGGAAATGCAGACACCGTCTTTGTTTACAGCGATGACTTCATCGTTCTTCGGCAGGGTGATAGGCATTTTGCCAACTGGAGCGAAGCGATTGAAGATGACATCGTAGTAAGCAGAAGTGTAGGTATCGAAGCCGGCAAGCAGAGCATCGCAGAACGGCTCAAGGTTGCCCGGCATCCATGGCATGGTAATGTTCAGGGTACCGATTACTCGTCCGCCATTTGCATGAACTGATTCGCTGATCGTTTTAACACGGTCAATTCCGGCAGCTGTCGTTTCTTCATGGGTAGTTTCGAGCGGTTTGCCTTCTTCAGAGAAGTCAGCAACGACTTTCTTGTCGCACAGGTCGATCTCAAGCAGACCTTTGGTAGCCGAGAAGTAGTTGCCCGACTGCGGAGAAACCATCAGGATTGCGTAATCCGCTTTTGCATAGTCATCTGTGAGGGTGACGTTTTCTTTTGCGAGTTCTTCGCGCAGAGCAGCAGTCCATTTTTCGCTTGCTTCAGCAGTCTGGTCGAAGCCTTCGATGTAGAAGAGCTTGCCTTCTGTTTCGACTACCGGCAGAGTGTTGTTTTTATTTTTGAGCAGAACAACAGACTGACGGTGAACGTTCATGGCTTTTGCCCAGTCATCACTTTCGGTGATGGCTTCAACAGAACCTTTCGGATCACGGTAAGGGTTCTCGAACATGCCAAGAGCGAATTTTTCCGTCAGTGTTCTTTCAACTGCACGGGTCAGAGCTTCGTCACCGAGCGTAATTTGTTCAAGCGTATAGCCTTCCGGAATCGGATGTGTGTCATAGTAGCCGTTTGTTGCACGGGCCATTGCTTCTTTTGCGTATTCAATGCCGTAGGATTCGGAGATCAGGTCAACACCGTTGTTCACTGCAAGAGCGATACGTTCTGCACGGTCGAGTGCTTCAACACCCCAGCCCATGTTGTCGATGATACCGGAGTCGGAGTTGATGTAGCCTTTGAATCCGTGCTGCTTTTTGAGCAGATCGTTGATCATGTAGTCATTGAACGCAAAGCCGACTGGAATCCAGTTGATTTCCTTGCCGTCTTTTCCAACCTGAGAAGCCGATTTTTCTTTGGAAGGCTTAGCGTAGTAAGGCATGATCGAACCTGCGTTATAGCGGATTGCAGGGCCGAAACCTTTTGTGTGGTAGTTTTCCAGAGAATTTTCAGTCTGGTAAACGTTCCACTGACCTTCTTTATAGTGCGGGTCAAATCCGTTTTCACGGGCTCCGCCGCCTGGCCAGTGTTTGATGGTCAGGGAAACACCATCTGTAGTAACGCCTTCTTTGGAACCCTGAACAGCAGGAACGAGTTCTTCGAAGATTGACTCGATCAGTTCAGGATTTTCGCCGAAGGTACCGTAGATACGCTGCCATCTTGGGTCAGAGACAACGTCAGCCATGTACATGTAGCCTTTACGCAGACCAGCAGCATTCCATTCTTTGCGGATAGCTTCACCGAATTCTTTTGCGATTCCTGTATTGTTTTCACCAAGTACCGCAGCCGCAATACCCATGGTTCCTGGCCATGTTGGGAAGACACCGGTCGATTCATTCATACCGAAGACGAATTTGCCGTTCTCGTTACGGGAGTTTGTGGTCACCATAACAGGGATGAAACGGTCGTTGTTTTCAGCAAGAAGCTGAAGCTGGTTGAGCCAGTCAGTCAGACGTTCAGGATCCGGGTTTGTACGCAGGATGAAGTTGCGCATACGGTCCTGTCTGATTGCTTCCGTTGTACCAGGCAGTTTGTAGCCGGCGAAGATGGATACGTTTTCGAGAATGTTCTCATCAAGGAGTCCGGTTTCATCGGAGATGTTCTTGCCGTCCGATCCGCCTGCCGGTCTGCCCATAAATCCTTCAGTGGAATAAGGGTTACGGCTGGTTACGAAAATCTGACCGAGCTTTTCTTCTGTGCTCATTTCTTTTGCCAGAGCTTTTGCACGTGTCTCTGGATCAACGCGCCAGTCATCGAATACTTTGAGTTCGCCGCTGCCGTCGATGTCTTTAAAAGTCAGGCCGTCTGCTTCAATAACAGGCTGGCTGACAGTTGTAATATCAGGGCCGTTCTCGTTGTGGAAGACTCTGATCTGTTCACTCGCTTTCATGGAGTACCTCTCTTTCAGGATAGAAAGATCCGTATTCATTCTGTTCTTAATCATGGCTTCTGGGCATTTCTGACGCTCATCGTCAGAAAAAATCTGAGGTTTGCCCCTCCATCAGGACCAGATCAATTCAGAAAAGAACGGACGTGGCAATGGAAGGACTTGACTGCAGATCAGCCGAAAAAGGAATGAAAAGATATTTCTTTAACTGTTTCAGTCAGATCGTCCAGGCAGAAGTGCCTGTCTGATTTGGCTGATTTCTTTAATCTGTTCATCTTGCCATTGACAGGAGAATCAGACGAAACATATTGTAAGCGCTGGCGATTTGAACACTTTAAAAAAGCACACTGCAGAGCAAGAAACGCAATGTTTCAAGCAAATTCCGAAAGCACAGATTCAGCGGGACACGGCCAGAAAATGAGCTTTGAAGATGCGTGACTGCTTCTCTGAATACAGAAACTACTCAATAGGATACTGCAGTGTGAAGAGCAGAACAGGCAGTGAACAGGATGAAAATAAACAGAGAGATCTGATCAGATCTGCGTCCAGATCTTCTGTCCCGGCAAACCAGTACGGAAAAATCCCCAGTCAGATTTCCGGCTGTGTGCTGCTGAGTGATGATGCAGAAGAGCGGTTTCAGTGAGATATTCAGAGAACAGAAAGTACTGCATGAGCAGCAGATGCGGCTCAATACAATCGAAAAGATCGATCCTGAATGCAGGATACCGTTTGCCTGGAGAAGCATTAGAGAAGCCTTGGGGAAGCATACAGTAGATGATCATTCTCTACAGACTGCATCACGCTGACCAGCCAGAGGAATGAAATATGCTGACATACGCAGCATAAAAAAGGCCGGCGCTCTGAGTGACATAGAGGACAGTCGGCCTGAACGCAAGAGGGAAGAAACAGCAGAATAATAGTCTGCTGTAAACATAATGAAGTTATATATGAATGGATTCAGAGCGCAGAAATGCAATCTGGATCTTTTTCTATACCCTGGTGCTGAGCAGCAAGGAAAGAAGAGAAGGCTTAAAAGCACTTCGAGTCTGATGTAAAGCAGCCGGAACAGGTGAGAGAACGGCGGCTTTTGGACCGGTTCCTTATATATGCATGTGACTCTCAGATGTGAATGGAGAGAAAAAACAGGACCGAATTTTGTGGAAATTTGTGCAGAAGATGAGCCCGACGCAGGACTGTCAGAGCAGAAGACAGAATGGAGAGTTCGCATTTCCTGCTGATACCTGTGAAAAATGTGCGGCGTGTTTTTTATTGCAGATTCTTCGGACATTGCATTTTGTGTTCTGAAAACAGACGCAGAGCGGGACGCGTTCTTCAGCCGAAAAAGGAATCTTTGGAGTGCGCTGCGGAAGGGAAGAAAAGATGCAACGGGTTTCATTTTCCGATTCGAACAACAGCCTGACTGTTTTTCAAGTCCTGATTTGTCCGGTCAACCGGGTTGATCAGCCTACTGTTTTTGTTCATTTTAAAAAATGCATGCGTTTTCAATTCAAATACGTCTATAAAATAATCAAAACAAAAATAATATAAATCCAATACGATTCTTTTATTCGTGAAACCTTTCTCAATATAGGTTATTTAAGCGCACGAAATTCAATGTTCAGCGCAAAAATAACAATTTTTAAAAAGCGTTTGTACTTTTAGAATGTGACCATAAAGTTAATGAACAGACGAAAACAAAGCGTTTACATTGAAGCTTTCAAACGACAGAACGCTTCGTATGATCTGAACTTATTTGCCCGTCAAGGGCTTAGGAAAGGATTTTGAATGAGAGAGTATCTGACTCTGAACGAGGGCTGGCAGTTCTCCAAAGTAGCACCTGAAAACTTTGCGAATGTTGCTACTGACGCTGCCCTTGTCGATCTTCCCCACACTTGGAACAAATTTGACGGAACTGACGGAGGTTCTGACTACGCTAGAGGAACCTTCTATTACTCCACGATTGTTCCGGCATTTGAAACAAAACCAGGCAGCCGCGTATTCATCGAATTCGAAGGCGCCAACGCAATTGCAACCGTTTATGTCAACGGTAAAGAAGCCGGCAAACACGAAGGCGGCTACTCCACTTTCCGTTTCGATATCACTGACCTGCTCAACAATCAGCCTGGCGCTGAAAACGTGATCGCAGTTGCAGTAGACAACAGCTTCACCCACGTTTACCCCCAGACAGCTGACTTCACGTTCTACGGCGGTATCTACCGCAGCGTAAACCTGATCGTTGTTGAAGATACTCACTTCGATCTTGAGTACTACGGCGGTCCTGGCTTTGCGATGGACACAGTCATCAACGGCAAAGACGCAATGGTTAACGTAACAACCTACGTTAAAAACCCGAAAGCCATCAACCGCGTAAACGTTGCAGTCTTCGATGCTGACGGCAAAGAAGTTGCTTCCATGATCAAACCGGCTAAGGAAGTTACAAAATTCGAAATCGAACTGACTGACGCTCACCTCTGGAACGGTATGAAAGATCCATACCTGTACACAGTTGTCTGCTCCCTGATGGAAGATAACGAAACTGTTGATGAAGTATCCGGCCGTCTTGGTGTCCGTGAATTCAACGTTGATCCTCAGAAAGGTTTCTTCCTCAACGGTGTTCTTACTCCGCTGCGCGGTGTATCCCGTCACCAGGACCGTGCTAACAAAGGCAACGCTCTTGATTTCGAGGATCATCTCGAAGATGCCCTGCTCATCAAAGAACTGGGCGCAAACACAATCCGTCTGGCTCACTACCAGCATGCTCAGGATTTCTACAACCTGTGTGATGAACTCGGTTTCGTAATCTGGGCTGAAATTCCATTCATCTCTTCCGAGATTGCTAAAGAAGGCGCATTCGAAAACGCTAAAGAGCAGATGAAAGAGCTGATCATTCAGAACTACAACCATCCTTCGATCGTTACATGGGGCATTTCCAACGAAATCACCATCAGCGGCGAAAACGAAACCCTCAATGCTCATCTGCGTGAACTGAACGACCTCGTTCACGAAATGGATAAAACACGCGTTTCGACCATGGCTCAGGTTTCCATGCTCCCGAAAACAAGCGAACAGAACCAGATGACTGACATCCTGTCTTACAACCACTACTTCGGCTGGTACGGCGGAAAAGTGGAAGACAACGACGGCTGGTTCGATTCTTTCCACGAAATGTTCCCTGACCGTGCTCTGGGCATTTCCGAATACGGCTGCGAAGGCAACATCTCCTTCCACGCTGACAAACCTTGCCGCGGAGACTACTCCGAAGAGTACCAGGCTCTCTACCACGAACACATGGCAAAAATGATCGACGAGCGTCCATGGCTGTGGGCTACCCACGTATGGAACATGTTCGACTTCGGTGCTGACAACCGTGACGAAGGCGGAGTTAAAGGCCGCAACAATAAAGGTCTGATGACTTTCGACCGCAAAACCAAGAAAGACTCCTTCTACCTCTACCAGGCTTACTGGACAGAGAAACCAATGATCCACATCGCTTCCAAACGCTACTCGATGCGTGCAGCTGATGCTATGGACATCAAGGTTTACACCAACCAGACCGGATCGGTAACACTGTTTGCTGATGGCAAAGAAGTTGCTTCCATGCCTGCAGGCAAAGTAGTTATCTTCAAAGACGTTGCTCTTCACGATGGCGTTAACCGTTTCGAAGTAAAAGCTGGCGAAGTCAGCGACAAAGCTGCTTTCGAGAAAGTTGAAACGGCTGAAGAAAGCTACATCTACGTAGACAGCACACCAGGCGGCGTAACCAACTGGTTTGACGAACAGAACCTCGATGATGTAGATCTCAACGCTCCGATCAACCCGGACTTCTACTCTTTGGAAGATACCTTCGGTGAAATCCTCGCAAACGAAGAAGCAACTGAAGTTCTCTCCAACGGTCTGTCTTCTCTTGCCAACATGAACATGAAACCGGCAATGCTCGGCATGTTCGCTTCGAAGAAATTCAGCGACCTTGGCAACATGATGACTGGCTTCGGCGGGGGAAGTGTTGATCCTGAAGAAATTGCTAAAAAAGTAGCCTTCATCAACCGCGAGCTCCAGAAAGTTAAAAAGTAAGACCAGCTCTTACCGCAGTTTTAAAGAATTCCTGAAATAGAATAGAGATCACTCTGTCTTATAGACACACGAACTGCAGAAAACGGAAAGCCGGATGGCTTTCCGCCTTCTCTTTGACTGTGATGATCCGACGCAGATGGCCTTTCTATGAGGTGTGCTGCGGATGGAACCAGATCTGAATGCCTGTTTGAAAGGTGCATCCGTACCTGACAAACCATCCCGCAGGAGAACTGCCTGGGCGTTTGGATTGAGACGGAAGTGAGTACTCCGTCAAAAAATCAAAGCAGTTCTTCATTATTTAGAAAGGTAATCTTGCATGTTACTCCAAAAATCTGCCAACGTTACCCTCAAGCCATTTGGTCTGAAAGACAAAATCGGCTACATGATGGGTGACTTCGGAAACGACTTCTTCTTCATCATGGCATCGAGCTTCCTGACGATCTTCTACACGAACGTTCTTGGAATCAGCGGTGCTATTGTCGGAACACTGTTCCTTGTCGCACGCTGTGTCGACGCTTTCACCGATATCGGTATGGGTCAGCTTGTTGACCGCGCTGTTGCTCACGCTGACGGACGTTACCGCGTCTGGATCAAGCGCATGATGATCCCGGTTGTATGCTCCGGTGTTCTTCTGTTCGTACCATGGGTAGCTAAACTGCCAATGGTATGGCGTATTGTCTACATCTTCGTCACCTACATCCTGTGGGGCTCCTTCATGTACACATCCATCAACATTCCTTACGGATCGATGGCTGCTGTTCTGACTGACGATCCTGTACAGCGTTCTTCGCTTTCCACCTTCCGTTCCCTTGGAGCTGCTTTCGCTGGTGCGATCGTAGGTTCCCTTACACCAATGATCATCTACGACAAACTGCCAAACGGTGATCAGGTAATGAACGGCAACAAAGTGTTCCTGGTTGCCTGCGTCTTCGCAGTACTCGCTCTGATCTGCTACACACTCTGCTACAAATGGTCCACTGAGCGTGTTGTTGTTGAACAGCCAGAAGGCAAAAAACAGTCCGCTAAAGAACTGATCACTGCTCTGTTCACAAACCGTGCTCTCGTTTCCATCATTGCAGCTGCTATCCTGCTTCTGCTTTCCATGCTTCTGACACAGTCCTTCAACATGTATCTGTATCAGGACTACTTCAAAAACATCACTGCTATGTCCGTTGCTGGTCTTCTTTCGACCGCATGCACTCTGATTCTTGCTCCATTCTCCGGAATTCTGACTAAGAAATTCGGTAAAAAAGAATCTGCTTCTGCAGCTCTTCTGGTTGCTGGTATTCTCTACGGCGTAATGTTCATCCTCAAGATCGAAAACCCATGGGTATTCATCGGATTCCTGCTGATCGCTAACATGGGTTCCGGTCTGTTCAACCTGATGATCTGGGCTTTCATCACAGACATCATCGACTACCAGACTCTCAAAACAGGTCACAACGATGGCGGCACCATCTATGGTGTTTACTCCTTCTCCCGTAAGATCGGTCAGGCTCTTGCCGGCGGTCTTGGCGGTTTCGTACTGACACTGATCGGCTACCAGTCTTCTGTTGCCGGCCAGGTTGTTACTCAGACTCCTGCAGTTCTCAGCGGCATCTACACCGTTGCAACTCTTGTACCGGCTGTCAGCTACGTCCTGATCGCTCTGATCCTGATGTTCTGGTACCCGCTGAGCAAAAAGAAAGTTCTCGAAATCAAAGAAGAACTCAACGCTCGCGCTGCAAAAGCTGAGTAATCAGCAAATCCACTCCTGAATCCAGTATCCATATACTGATTCCACCAAATAACTAAGGCATCTTTCACAGGGAATCTTTCCTTTGAAGAATGCCTTTTTTCCTGTTTCAACCAGCACGCGCAAGGCACATGCTGGTTCAATGGAGAAAACTGCTCGGATCGGGCAGTCCATTTTTCGCTGAACAAGTACGATCTTAGATTTTCTGGGCTGAAGGACTAAACGCAGCGGGACAGGGTTCTATGGCCGCATTTACTATTTCAATTCAATTCACTTTACTCCGCAAAGTCGGCAGATCCCCGGGAAAACGGCACCTGTACCCGGCACAAATAGTAAAGTAAGATGAATTAGAAAGGAGGTTCCCCATGACGAAACAGAATCACAGAACAGCCCTTCTTGCAGCCACGATGATTTTCTCTGCTGTTTTCTTACGCGTTTTGGGAAAGCTTGGCATATTGGGCGTTCCCAGCGGAATTATTCGCTCGCTTATTTATATTGCTCTTTATATCGGATGGGGAATTTCCGTCAGCAAACGGATCATTCAGGTAGATGTGCGCCATTATCTGATTGCTGTTTCAGGCTTAATGGTTTTCTGGTTTATTCTCCGTTCAATGAAATACTATTTCATAACCGATATCGGAATAGCACGGCAGCTTTGGTACTGGTATTACCTGCCCATGCTGTTTATTCCGCTGTTTTCTTTATTTGTTGCTCTCTCACTGGGAAAGCCTGCAAATGCAAAGTTATCGAAAACGACGCTCCTGTTATTAGCTATTCCTACGGTGCTTTGTCTGCTTTTTGAGCTTACAAATGATCTCCATCAGCTTGTCTTTTCCTTCCCGGAAGGAGAGGCATGGACGGGCGAAAACAATGGATACAGATTCGGGTATTATATCGTTCTCGGATGTGAGATATTTTGTGCTTTGGCGGCATTTGTCATCATGCTGATCAAGTGCCGACTCTCCCAAAGGAAAAAATATCTTCCGTTCTTACTGTTAACGTGCTCTATCGTATATGCCCTGATCTATGTCAGCGGCGCAAAATGGATGCGGCTGATCGGCGGAGACATCACAGCAGCCCAGTGCCTGATGTTTACCGGAATATTGGAAAGCTGTATTCAGAGCGGGCTGATCCAGACCAATACGGGTTACAAATCGCTGTTTGAAGCCGGTTCCATTGGAGCGCAGATCGTAGACACGGACTTGCATACCCGTTATGCCTCTTCAAACGCATCGAAGCTGCCGGCGGATGTGATACGCTCGGCCAAAAAGGACGCGACTCTGCTGGATCACAACACGCTGCTCAGAAGCTGCAGGATCAATGGCGGTCATGTTCTGTGGCAGGAAGATATTACAGACATTACCGCTCTGCTGGAAAAACTGGAGGAAAACCGGCAAAGGATTTCGGAAAGCAATGATGTTGAGCAGCAAAACTACAAAACCAAGGTAAAGATCAATGCAGTTCGGGAAAAGAGCCGGCTCTATGACCGGCTGCAGGCACAGACAGTGCATCAGATCGAGCTGCTCGATCAGCTGCTGATGCAAATTGAAGCGGAAGACAACCCGGAAATTCGCCGCAGTCTGCTGGCAAAAGCGGCGGTGATCGGCGCGTACATAAAACGCCGGGGCAATTTGATGTTTATCAGTGAAAGATCCAGCGTAACGGATACCGCCGAGCTGTCAGCCTGTCTGGAGGAATCCTTTGCCAATCTGGAACTGATGAGTGTGGAGTGTGCCATTGATATTCCGGGCAAAAACAGCATTTATACCCAGGATGCAATCCGTGTCTATGACTTTTTTGAAGCCGTGACGGAAGCGGCATTGGATGACCTTCGTTCTGTCTGGCTGAAAGCCCGCAGTCTGGAAGATGACGTCCTTTTTTATCTGCACGCGGAAAGCGAAGGCGATTTGTCGGTGCTGTCTGTTCTTGCCGACACGTGCACCTGTGAGGAAGGTGTATGGCGCTTTTCCCTTCGGATCGGAAAGGCGGGAGAACAGCCATGAGGAATTTTTATCTTTCTTCAACTGCGGTACAAACGCCGCTGCTGACTGCCTTGTTCCTTACCCTGATCCTGTCCCTTTTCGTGATGCTAGCCGCTTACGGCAAATTGCGCGACAAGCGGAAAAGCATTATGCATCTTTCCATATTTGTGTTCGTTCTTATCTTATTGTCCGTATTGGCGGATGCTTTTTCAAAGATGACCAAAGGACTGGCGTACAGGGAATGGCTGCCTCTGCCTGTGTGGCTGTTGTGGAGCATCGTATTTGCAGCAGATCTTCTGCTGATATGGGATATGGCAAGGCTACACAGACTGGGAAAACAGACGCTCAGCCGCGATTCCGTTAAAGAGGCTCTGGATATGCTGCCAAGCGGTATCTGCTATTTTACGTCTTCCGGAAATGTGAAACTGTGCAACCGGCAAATGGATTCTCTGTTCCGCACGATCTCACAGAGTGATCTCCAAACACTTGCGGAACTGCAGGATGCGCTGTCACTCTGCGACACGTGCAGCGACGTGATCCAGCTCTCTCCCAAGAGGCAGACCTATCTTTTTCCAGACGGCAAAGCCTGGCATTACCGGAAGACCGAAGTGAAAGCGTCGGACGGCGCCTTGTATACGGAAGCCGTCTTTTCGGATGTCACGGAACTGTACCATAAAAATCTTGAGCTGAAAGCACAGATCAAGCGGCTGAAAGCCATTTCGCTCGAATTGAAATGGCTTTCTGACAATGCTTTAATCCTGACAAGAGAAAAGGAAGTGCTGTCTGCCAAGACGAAGCTGCATGACGATATGGGAGCGGGACTGATCGCCATACGACGCATTCTTAACCACAACCAGACGGAGGAAGCGGCAAATGCCATTGAGCTGTTCTCCCGTGCTGTCAGCGCTATAAAATACGATAATGACTATCTGCAGGGGCACAGCGAGCTGGACAGATTCCTGCAGGATGCCAGGACCATCGGTATCAAAGTAAACTTATCCGGAGAATTGCCTGAGCAGGAGAAGCTTCGCTGTGTGATGATCCTCGCCATGCGGGAATGTCTGACAAACAGCGTGCGCCATGCCGGCTCAACATCACTGCATATAATGGTGGAGAAAACGGGCAGCAGCATTTCCATGCAGATCACAAACAACGGAAGACCGCCCGAAACTGAGATTGTTCCCAAGGGCGGACTGCTTAACCTGTACCGCCATATTCTGGATTGCGGCGGGACCATGGAAATACAGTCGAAACTGGTCTTTGTGCTGACCGTGGTTCTCCCGGCAGCAAAGGAGAGTACGAAATGAAACAGGTTCTGATCGTAGAGGATCAGCGGATGCCCCGTGAAAACATGGAACGGGCGCTTTCCGACAGCGGCAGATATGAGCTGGCCGCCAGTCTCAACGGAGCGGATATGGCTATTTTGAAATGCGGTCAGCAGCACATTGACCTGATTTTGATGGATGTCTGTACTTCGGGGTGTAAAGACGGCATTGAAGCTGCCGCAGAGATCAAGGCGATGTTTCCGGACATCAGGATCGTCATTGTCACATCCATGGTTGAGGTGAGCTACCTGGAACGTGCCAGAGCTGCCGGGGTGGACAGCTTCGGGTATAAGGACATCAGCCCGGAAGCACTGATTGACGTGATCGATCGGACCATGGCGGGTGAACATCTTTTTCCGGGCGAAACGCCGAAGGTAAAATTGGGATTGGCCGAAAGTACGGACCTGACGTCAAAGGAGGTCGAGGTACTGCGGCTGATCTGTGACGGATTGGAAAACGATGAGATCGCTGCCCGGCTGAATGTTTCGGAAAGAACCATCAAATATCATGTTTCCAACATTTTTTCAAAAACCGGATTTGCGAATAGAACACGGCTTGCCATCGCGGTAACAAAGAAGAATTTTATCGTTCCGAACCTCCCTGAATAACAGGTGTTTACCACAACCGAATAACCAGAACCTGTTCTGTCTGTCCTGGCTCCCTTTAGAGCCGGGCTTTTTTTGAAAATTTTTTCTGAAAAAGAGTCCGAACCTGTACTTAAGGACAGGGCGCGATCGAAAAAAACTCATTACAATGGCGACAGTATCAATCTTTGCTGTCGATTTTTTCTACTGTGAAGCATTGCCCAACGGTGTACTGATGTGCAAGGGAGAAAAGCGTGTCAGCGGGCGTTCCTCCAACACAAAAGGCAGCGATGACATCATCTCCAACGGTTCAGCAGCTGCCTTGCGGACGGTCAGGACATGATTATCGTAGAACAAGGCAAGATCGTGGAGGTCTGCACTGAGCCCGGTGAATTTATATTCGATAGCTCCACCGAGCCATCCATCTTTGAAGGCAGGCTGTGCAAAAGCATCGAGAATACATTCAAAACCATCGATAAACGTTTCGCTTACGGCGGTGACACTGGCAAGGATCAGCGGATATTTTCAACACCAAAGAATTTTGAGAACACCAAAGAAATTCGGAGCAGCAAATTCGGTAGACCCAATCCGATCATATTGGAAGTGGTAAACAAGCATCCCCAGCACAACAGCCAGCTCCGGCTGCCCCGATGCAGAAAACTGTTCCACAGCGTCCTGCATGAAAAGGCAAGGGTGCACCGTCGGACAGGGGAGACGTTGTCCTGCAGCAGGAATCCTCATCAGGAAAAAGGAGGTGGAGATGAAACGGATTCGAAGCGCATTCTTGATTGCGCTGCCTGCGCTGACGGTTCTGGGCGTGACCGGAGTTAGTCTGTTTCGTTATTTTGCTGCTGAACTGATCATGGAGAATGGCGGCACGATGAATCCGGACGATATGGATAGTTCAGAGACTCCCGTAATACTGGATGGCGATCATACATACGCCGATAATGAAATACTGCTTCAGGTGATTTCAGGCACTTGGTCAAGTGAGGACGGGCACTATGTCATAGAGCTGGACAGCGACTGCCGCATCAGGCTTTCACTGGATGGCGAGCAATTACTGGATGATCATATTCAATTTGTCTATCTTCAGCCGGGAATCGTCCAGTCTACGGAGTTTTTCCTGGATTCCTGCGTATTGCAGAGGAAAGAAAGATGGATCACCTGCGGGGGAAAACACTTCCTATTTCCATGAGACCTCTGATAAAGATACTGGCGGCAGATTGATCCTGGAGCTCGACCTTACGGACACCAGCCAAACAGTCGAGTTCAAAAAGCAAGAGAAATAACCAGAGATACCGTGAAGAAACAGCATCCTGAATCAACAAAAACGGAGAAAATTCCAATGACTAACGACAGACAGGAATTTTTGAAGATCACTTCTATCCTGATGATCGCAGGCGGCATCATCGCCGGCGCAAAAGGTTTCAAGGCGTGCAAAGTCCCTGAGAATGCCAGGAAAGACGTGATCTGGGGCATTCTGAGCGCGGTTCTGAGCATTGTTTCTACGGTAATCGGTCTGATCGGCGGCGGAGAGTTCAGTATTACGAGTCTGGTGCTCAACATGCTGGTACCCGGACTGTACGTCTGCGGTGCCCTGAAAACAAAGCCCAATGTAAATGCTTAACAGCACACTATACCCACTTTTGAAAGGAAAAATTATTATGAAAAAGATTTTAACGACCCTTCTGTCTCTCACAATGATGCTGGTCCTTGCTGCATGCTCCGGTGGAAGCAACGGCGGAAGTGTGCCCAAAACGACACCGGTTTCCGGCGACAAGGTAACGGCAGAGCTTCCTTCCGGCTGGAGCCTCGTAACCGGCACCGACATGAACGGTAATGACATGGCGGACTTCATCTGCCATACCGAGGAATTTGAATATGGCGATCCCTATCTGCAGGTAGAAGAGTATACGAAGGATCTGGACAGTGCGAAGGCGCTTCTGGAATCCGGCGATCCCTATGGAACCTACGATGGAGAAAAAGAGCTGGCTAACGGCACCTGGTATCTGGCCAAAAATGCAGCCAGCTCACAGATTGGCGAAAAAGTGTTTATTGTAAAAGGCTACGAGTGTGATTTTGGAAGCGATGAAGTACAGAGTATTCTCGGCAGTCTTCAGTGGGCCAAATAAATCTTATTGTATTGCACTTGCCGTTGGCAGGCACATGAAAACATCTATGAACAGGGCTCTGCTTTAATGCGGCAGCCCTGTTTTTATTCAGATCGGTCTGGATATATTTCTTTCAGCAATGCTGCAAAACAGCTGCGCTTAGCAGGTACGGGGAAATGACACATGAATCTTTTCCAGGAATATAAATGCGCATACTGCGGCGGTGCCATCGAGTTTGACAGCTCTGCGCAAAAATGACATCTCCGTATTCCAGCCCCGAGTCTGACATGGAGACTCTGCATTGCTATGGAGATGCTCTGAAATTCGAACAGCCCGACAATATGCAGTGGGAAAAGGCGGCGGGCGGTGAATAGCAGCAAGGTGAGTCGGAGAATTTGCGCAGTTATATGCGCTAACTTCCACGATTCCGGGACGCATAAAGCCTGAAATCGTGGAAGTTAACACATAAATGCAGACACGGACACAGATTTAAATGCGTCTGTAAGAGCATCTGTAAATGCATATATAAATATGGAAAGCACAATCCAGAACAATCTATTTTGCCAGGCCATCATCCGCCTTCCGGTCGTGAAGCAGAAAGAAGAATCGAGAATCCATAGAAATGTCCATAGAAGAACACGGTAATCAGAAAGATGCCGTCCTTTGACATATTCGCTTTATTACTGGTTCAAAATCAGGGAAAATAGTTTGGGTTTCATTTTTCTTTAAGCATGCCTGTATTTCTGCCTTTTTTGACTGCCGTCATTACTGCCCCTGCTGATTTCTCTGGCCAAAAAGCCTGAGAGGGGAGAAGTCTGTAAACTGGTACAGATCAGAGAGGGAACATGCAGCCGCTGTCTTGCTTCATAAAATGAGATCCGTTGGATTGAGAGGGAATTATGGTTTTTTCAAGCTTACTGTTTCTGTTTGTATTCCTGTCCATTTCGATGGGAATTTATCTGCTTGTTCCAAAGAAACACCGCAATACAGTTCTTCTGGTCTCTTCACTGATTTTCTATGCATGGGGCGGACCGCGCTATCTGCTGCTTCTGCTAGGTGAGACCGCAATCAGCTGGTTCTGCGCTCTGGCGATTCAGGCAAGAAAAAAGCAGCCGGCACGCCGGACCTGGCTGGTGATCGAGTGTGTTTCGCTGCTTGGACTGCTTGCTTTCTTTAAATACACGCCGCTGATCTCATCGACGATCGAGTCGATCACAGGCGTTCCAACTGGAATTCCACAGATCGTTCTGCCGATCGGCATTTCGTTCTATACATTCCAGCTGCTTTCCTATGTTATTGATGTCTATCGCAAAGAAGTGAAAGCTCAGCCTTCCTACTGGAAGCTGCTTCTGTATTCTTCGCTGTTCCATCAGTGCATTGCCGGTCCGATTGTCCGCTATAAAACCGTTGCGGATGAAATTGATAACCGGTCTGTAACCTTCAATGATGTCTATGCGGGCATCCGCCGCTTCTCGGTTGGACTTGCAAAAAAAGCCATTCTCGCCAATGGAATCGCGCAGGTCTCCGATGCACTTCTGTCTACAAACGCTGCAACGCTGGAAGCCACGCCGGCGTTTGGTGTCTGGGTTGGTTCCATTGCATTTATGCTTCAGCTTTATCTCGACTTCTCGGCTTACTCCGATATGGCAATCGGAATGGGCCGGATGGTCGGATTCCATTACCTGGAAAACTTCAACTATCCCTACATGGCAGTTACTGTCCAGGATTTCTGGAGACGCTGGCATATCTCTCTGTCGAGTTTTTTCAGAGACTACGTCTACATTCCTCTTGGAGGAAACCGGGTAGGAACGCTGGTCTATGTCCGGAACATGATCACTGTCTGGTTTCTGACTGGTCTGTGGCATGGTGCTTCATGGAGCTATGTTCTCTGGGGGCTGTATTATCTCTGCTTCCTGCTGCTTGAAAAATTTGTCATCAAGCAGCGGATTCCCAATGGCTGGAACAGGGTTTATACCCTGTCAGTTGTATTGCTGGCTACTGTAATCTTCCGTTTTGAAGATTTCGATACGCTGCTCATCGCTCTGCGCGGTCTGATCGGACTGAATGCGGGTGGATTCTTCAGCTGGTCAGCCTGGTCGACTCTGCTTTCCAATATCTTCCTGATTGCTGCATGTATCGTCGCCTGCACGTCTTTAAGTGTATGGGTGGAAAGACTGTGTGCAGTCTGGGCAAAAAAGAGCACGATCGGCTTTGTCTTCTACAGCTTTGAACAGGCTGCAATCCCGCTCGTTCTGCTTGGTCTGTCTGTGCTTGCACTGATTGGCAACGCATATAATCCATTCCTTTACTTCCAGTTCTGATCCTGAACTGAACTGTGAAGCGGCAGAATCCGCTTCTTAGAAAGAACCTTATGAAAAATCGATTTTCGAAACAGCAGCGGAAGATTCTCCGTACCGTTCGATTGCTTACGGTTGTTCTGTTCTGCGCCTGCATGGCAATCGGAACGGTCAATGGTCTTCTGCTGAATCTTCGACCGAAAACTTCTGAAATTGAAAAGCGTGAACTGACGGCGTTCCCGGCATTCACTCTCTCTTCATTTCTTGATGGTTCCTGGTTTTCTCAGATTTCGACCTGGTATTCAGACAGCTATCCTGGAAGGGATACGCTTGTCGCGATGAATAACGATCTGCAGAAACTGAAGGGAATCGGTCAGGATGAAGTCATCATCGGCGGCAATGTTACTGCAGATGTCATCGGTGCTGCTGACTCGCTGACTTCTGAAAAAACGCAGGATTCCGGTCAGTCGGCAGACAGCCAGTTTGGAAAACGGACTGAAGCGCCAGAACTCAATCAGCTTGCTGCGGATATGCAGGATTCCATTCTTGAAGGTCTTCTGATTAAAGATGGCGCTGCCTACGGCGGTTTCTACTTTGTGCAGGAAGCCTGTGACACATACACTTCGGCAGTTAATCGTGCAGCTGAAGAGCTGGATGGAACGACCACAGTCTATTCCGTTCTTGCTCCGGTCAATGCATCGATCATGCTCGATGATGAGACATATAAGAAACTCTCCGGCTCGGATGCTAAACAGGGAATTGAGTACTTCTATTCCAAATATAACGATCTGGTTAAACCTGTCGGAACCTACGATATTCTCAAAGAACATTCTTCTGAACCGCTGTACTATCGCACCGACCATCACTGGACAGCTTTAGGCGCCTATTATGCTTACCTGAACTTCTGTCAGGTCAAAGGCATCAAACCGGTTAATAAAGATGAACTGGAAAAGATTGATCTCTATCCGTTCACCGGTTCCTATACGACCATGGTTCCAACCGCAACATTCAACCCGGATCACTTTGAAGCCTGGGTTCCAAAAGGCGGAAACCATATGAAGGTGTTCACCGGCGATTACGGCAACCCAAACAGCGATCAGTATTATGATGCTCATGTCGTCGAAACATCAGATGGCATCGACCAGAACAACCATTACATGCGCTTTATTGCCGGCGACCAGCCGTTCATTGAAATCGATAATGAAGATATTAATGACGGCAGCTCTGCTTTAGTCATCTCGGAATCGTACGGCTGTGCGTTCGTTCCATGGATCGTCAATAACTATGACAAAGTCTATGCAATGGACCAGCGCTATTCCGATGGCAATTTCGTTACGTTCTGCAAAGAAAACAACATCGATGATCTGATCATCGTCAACAACATTCAGCTTGCAAACTCAACCTCGCTTGCCGCGACGATTGACGAAAAGCTCCACTAAGTAAAACGCATTACAGCTCCAGAATCGGATCTCCATTTCAATCGAATGGATTCGAATCCGGAGCTGTTTTCTTTTTGATGCCCCCTCAGAGAAGTACCTGTCCTTTGAGTCCTCAGGGCATCCGGCAAAGGGCTTTTTCCGATCGAATTATAATAAAAACATAGACAGCAATTTTTTTATGCAAACCGGCATGATGCCGGAGAAAGGAAACAGACCATGGACTGGAAAAAAAGTTTTGATCGGGAAACTCTGATGGACGGGTTTCTCCTTTATAAAAGAGGAAGAGTAAGCCCGCTGCACTGGGCTGGCCATACATGCACCGCAATGATTGATGGCGTAATCCCTGTAAAAGCCGTAATTGAAAACGGCACTGTCAGCCAGATCGGCTGCGGATGCCGGTATGGCAGACAGGGACATCTCTGTGCTCATGATGCAGCGCTTCTTTTTGCGATTGAAGCAGAAGAAGCAGCCAGACAGAACCGGTACCGTTCAATGGAAGAGCCGGAAATGCAGGAACCGGATTCAGAACCGGAAAGCTGGCAGCGCAACGCATTCGATCAGGATGAGCAGCCCGATCGAAACTGGAACTGCATCCCTTCTCAAGCTGACCCATTTGCAGGAGATGAAGAAGAAGGAGCAGAGGAAGAAGACGAAACAGAAGATTTTGTCGAAGAAGAAACCCTGGATGAGGATCAGCCGGCAGCTGAAACTGTTCAGAACACGGCTGGCCACAGTGAAGATCCTGCCAACCTGCATCGAAAAGAGCGGATTGATAACGCAGATCTTGGTGCACTCCTCCGTGATTTCTTCGGACTACCATCCAGTCCCTTTGAAGCACCGCAGAACAATACCCAGACAGAACAGGCTGCAAAAGAGGCTGCTGTAAAAGAACAGTCAGAACCATCTGTTCAGCCTGAAGCAGAAAATACAGCCAGCGACAATCAGCCGGCAGAACCATCAGCAGAAACTGAACAGACATCATGGAACAATCCGGATCATCTGCTCTACCGTATTCCTAGACCAGTCAGACCAGCGGTTCAGAAAGTCAGAGAACCAGCCCGGTCAGAATCTGCATCTGAAACGGCGGAACCTCAGTATGAGACTCCGACATACCAGGCACAGACTTCGAATACAGCTCCAGAAAACAAAGCAGAGAATCCTGTTCCCGCACCAGCTGCAGAATCAACAGAATCTGCAGAACCATCGGAAACAGTAAAAGCAGTGGTAAAGCAGGATGATCAGAAACCAATGGCAGAACCGGCAGGACGGAACATGGGATCTGCTTCGATTTTTGATCCAATCTCAAGTGGTTTCCACAGTCTGCTTGACCGCTTTACTCATGAAGAACTCCTTGAACTGATTCAGCGCTATGCACTTGGCCATCCGGATCTGAAAGACTATCTGATCAGCGCCATGGCCAACCAGGCACCGGAGGAAGTTCTCTATTATCTGGAACAGGAAGCCGAACGCCGTCTTCTTGTATTCCTCGGACCAGATGCCGTGTTGTCTTCAAGAAGAACCTATGGCGCCGCACAGTCTTTTACCGACTGGCTCGGTACGCAGGTTCAGGCTCTTCAGATTGCAGACCGTCCGCAGTATGCTGCAGACCTGCTCGAAGAAATTCTCGAAATCATGGAAGAACATGCAGGAGTACGTACAGAAGAACTGATTCATCAGATTGGCGATTACGCTCTTGAATCGCTTGAACTGCTTCTTGATTCTTCGAATACTGCCCTTGTAAAAGATGTCTTCTCCTGGATTTCCTTCAGCCTGGATAATCGTCGTCTTCCGGATTTCCGTACGGATCTGATCCGGATGCTTGAAAAGCCGGCTTTTGATATTACTGATCTCGCCCAGGCAAAATACGACCTGCTTGTCCGTCTGTATGACGGTATGGAAAAAGAAGGCCGTTCCTGGAGAAGCAAGAGCAAGCTGATCGTCTCGATTCTCGATCTTGAAGAACAGTGGCCTTCGCTCTCGCAGACCAATCCGCTCTTTAAAACCCGCTATGCCATGCTTCCGGCTGTCCGGATTGAACGCGCAAGACGGGCTATGGATGAAGGCAGATTCGATACAGCAGCCGCTCATCTTGAAGCAGCAAGACGTCAGGTCATGACTCCAGCCCAGGAAGAAACGCTCGTACGAATGCTGATTGAAGCAGACCGGAAACAGAACCATCCGGAAAAAGCCCTGCGCGAACTGAATGAACTGATCTTCATTCTCAATCAGGGAACTGCAGAAGATATTGAACTGCTCAGCCAGCTCGAAAGCGAGCAGCAGTGGAAGGAAGATCTTGCCCGTATTGAAAAGATGGCTGATCCGGATGTGCTGATCGAAGTTTATGACCGTCTTGGCCTGGACCAGAAACTGCTGGATAAAGTTGAAGAATCCGGACAGATGCATCATCTGCAGCGCTATGAAGACCGCCTGCTTGCAGTCAATCCAGAGCGGACCGCAAAACTCTGGATCAAAGCCGCTCAGTCACTGGCAAAGACCGCCCAGATGCGTCATGACTACCGCCGGATCGCTCTTTCACTTTCAAAAGCTGCTGCAAATGATTCCACCCGTGATCAGGCAAAAGCCATCGCTTCGGATCTGATGAGCGGTGACAGAAGACGGGCACTTACAGACGAACTGAAACATGCAGGCTTTTCCGTTCTTTCCAAAGAAGAGAAAGCCGCAAAAGCAGAATCAGAGAAGACCGAGCAGAAAACTGCTCCAGAGCCTGAGTCAGAGACGAAACCAGAAACAGTAAACGATTCGACTGCAGAGTCTAAAACAGAATCTGCATCAGAAACAGAAGAAGCCGGAACAGAGAATGCAGAACCGGCAGAAGCTGATCTGAATAAAGCACCAGAGCAGGACTCTGAAACCGCAAAGGCAGAATCAGCCGAGCTGGGTGCGGTCCGATCTGAATCGGCAAAGAAATTTCAATTCAATACAAATTCACAGATCAGTTAGCAAAACTGAGCTTCTGAAAAAAACAAAAAGGACCGTAATTTCCGGTCCTTTTTTTGATAGCGATAGCTGTCGATGCTGGTCAGTGTTTTGGCGGCTCTGACCATTCAGGAGTGGAAGTCGCCTTGTATTTTGCTCGGTACTCCCTTGGCGGAATACCGAAAAAGGTTCGAAAGGCCCGGGAAAAATGCAGCTGGTTCTGATATCCAACGCGTCTGGATACTTCCACAATTTTCAGATCGGTCACGCAAAGCAGTCTTGCAGCCTGATTCATCCGGTACTGCATCAGAAAATCCCGCGGACTGGTCCCGACGATGCGCAGAAAAATCTTGCTCAGATAATTTCTGGTAATGCCCAATGCGGCTGCAGTGTTCTCAATGGAAATATCTTCTGCGTAATGCTGCTCAAAGTAGGATATGGCTTCCTGAACATAAAAATCTGCTAGAGTGGATGCCGGTGCAGGCTGGCCGCGTCTCGAAGACTTGATCAGACTGGAAAAAAACAGATAGAGCATCCCGACAATTTCCAGAGTGTCCTCCCTGTCATGATGAACAATCCGAAACAGATTGTCCTTCATCTTGTCTGTAGCCTCTTCGTCATGACTTTTCCAGACCGGATGATCCTGGTCAAGTTCGCTCAGCTCAAGTGCAGCAGACACTTTCAAGCCGTCAAATTCAATCCAGGAATATTTCCATGGATCTTCAAAATCCGCAATATAGGTTGTAACTTCTCCAGGAAAAATGAGAAACCCCTGACCAGCGCTGATTTCTCTGGTGATATTAGTACCGCTTGAGTCGGGAGAAATCAGTTTGCCTCTCCCGGAATGAACGTAGTGAAACAGATAATGATTGCGCACGGCAGGGCCGAACAGATGTCCGGGAGAACAGGATTCTTCTCCAGCCTGATAGATTCCAAGGTCAATAAACCGGTCATTTTCGAAGACGGAAAACACTGTATCGCTCATCTGTGAAATCCCTTTCTCACAAATATATCTAAGTGTATTCTACTTTGCATTCTATACCTGATAATGCTCAATATGGCATATTTTCTGACTTTTTATCCCATTATGGTTTCTCAATACCTTTGTTAATATGTGTTCATCAAGAAGTTAGGCGCCCTCTTTGACAAAAGAAAGGATGTGAACACATGTCTAATGGCTTTATTCAGAAAGCTGCAAAAGCAATTCTGGCCTGTACTCTCTTCGGCGGATTATTGACCGGCTGCAGTCAGTCTGAAGAGACAGATAAAGTCGAAATCGAAGTTCTCAGCTACAAGCGTGAAGCTGCTCAGGTGATGGAAAAAATCGAAGAGCAGTTCAATGAAACGCATGATGATATCCATCTGACCATCAACTCTCCAAACGAAGCCCTGACCATTCTGAAAACCAGACTGGTCAGGGAAGATTATCCGAACATCGTGCTGATCGGAGGAGATATCAACTA
>Strawberry_p1__coassemble_1939_pt1 | contig 25519 bp, 21 predicted proteins | sample Strawberry_p1__metabat2_high_PE_023 | metagenome-assembled genome bin Strawberry_p1
ATCACTGCTTAACGCTGATGTGGTCTGAGAAATCTTAACTTAATGACATTGGTGTCTGAGCGGATGTACATCGTCATTTGGTCCTCTGAATTCACAGGTAATTGAGGCTCTGATCCGGGAAAAGAAATCCGATCTGCAGGATTCTTATGAAGATCCAGACGTGGTGGATGCGGATTATGAATATGAATTATCCGAAGTCCATGAACAGGACCAGAGTGAAGAAACTGAAGTCAGTATCGAAAAGTCCCCTGTCATTGAAATTGGAAAGCTCGACCGGGCACCTATGCGCTTTGAAGACAAAGGGTGGGTTGTTCAGCAGGATGACCGATTTGGCTACCTTAACAAAGAAGGCGAATGGGTCATTCACCCTGTTTATGACAGTATCCAGTTCGTGCCCGAGGCAGATGGAGATGGACTGACGGTTTGTGTTCTTTACGATGAGGCAAAAGGATCACCGTTCCCGGGCAATGGAGCATTGCTTCCTCATCCATATTTTCCCGCAGGTGCTGCGTATGGTCTTGGAGGAACTGGCGCGCCTGATTATTATGTCCTGAATGATCAGAATCAGGTGGTGCATACTGCAGAACCTGGGACCCCCATCAGTCCGAATGCATCTCGTCCAGAGGATCCATGTACGATTTTCAAAGACACAGTAAAAAGAGATCAGCGGCCATACAGCGAGTACTGGATCTGGGATCCATCCGATGATTCGATCTATGGTCCGTATGCTCCCGAAGACAAGGCGAGTTTTCTGCTTGAAGCCGTTGTGCATGAATCCGACACGCCAGGCATGAGTACTTTGAATGATCTCCGGAACGCCCGGTGTGGTTCACTTTTCTGGACCACGGAAAATGGAAAACGCACTCTGGTTTCTGCATCAGCCGGCGACACTATTTCAGGCTTTGACTACACGGATAACATTGACAGCGGCGTCATCGGCGGTCTGCGAAATGGAAACTATGAAGTCTATGACTCAGATCTGAATCTGCTTTACTCAACAACTTTTGATGGCGGAGCATCTCCAATTGGCGAAACAGTGCCTCTCAAGGATGGAGATACCTGGGTTCTTGGAACGCTCAGACAGGCCAAAGACGGACCGGCTTCCATTTCAACAAGAAATCCCGCTGCCGACGCTCCTTTCGATCAATCTTCTCATCTCCAGGATGATCGCGCAGGTGTCTATCTGCTGAACTTTGACATGAACGTCCGTACCAGTCCTGACTATTCCGCTTCAAAACAGTATCTGATTTCTGCACACGTCTATATTTCAGTCAGTGAAACGAGAGATGGGTCGAATGGATCGATCTGGGGACAGATCGATCCGGATCACTGGATCTGCCTGTCTGATGCAGATGAGGTTTACTGCAATTCCATCACGGACCCAACTGTATTCAATGAAGAAATGATGAATTCGGTTGTGTACGAACATTATCGGGCACTCCCTTCAACTTCTTCTGGCGTAGCACGCTACACGACAGACTGGACAGTGAAAGGGGATGTTGCTACTGGCAGTCTGGTCTGCAGCGGCGGTACTCTTTCCATCACCGTCCTAATGAATTCAGGTTTAGTCGAAGACAACATGAAATGGGACAGCTGGTACTTCAAATAAGTGCAGCCGGCACTGAACTGTCTGACAGATCCATTCTGTTATCCTCAGAAGCATCCGTTCCATACAGTCAATGACGGGAACGGACAACCAGAAACTAAACCAGGTCAATGGGTGAAAGCCGACTTTTAAGCGGTTTTCACCCATTTTCGCTTTCTGTTTTTTTTGTTCTGAAGGCACTCGTACGAACGTTTTTCCTAGAAATGTTCAGAGTTCAGCAGCAGAAGCGGTAATTGTCTACCGCTTGAAAAAATGAAGCTACCAATAGCGCCGACGGCCAGGACGCATTGTGGAAATCTACCAGTTTTTATATAATTAAATTAACAAGAGGATGTTTTTCAGAAGCAAAGACAGAAAAGGAGGACAACTTCGATGAATACCAATCAGCAAAACCGACGTTCCAATCCGGCTGGATTTCCTGTTCTTATTGCTCTTTGGCTGCTCCTTGTTCTGATGTTTGTCATCAGACAGTACTATTTTTCCGCTTTATGCTTTCTATATGCTTTAATCGCGCTTGTCATTCGAAGACTGCTTCCAAACCTGAACATTCGGCTGAGTGCAGCCGCAAAATGGATTCTTTTGATTGTCGGAGCCGTCCTGCTGCTTACACAGATCCGATTCAGCGACTATTATCCGTATGCTCAGATCTGCTGTGCCGCCTTTGTTTTACTCGGCATATGGAATCTGTGGTTCAGCGGCAAGAACACTTCGCCCCTCAGTAAATCCTGATATCCTTGCAATGGCGGCAAAGCCGCCTCGACAAGCTCAGTTTTAAATATCAGACTTTCTTCAGACCGGTGATCTGGAAGACAGTCCGGCAGAATAAACAGAAACCAGATCAGATGAAAACACAGAGGGACTCCGCTATCGGGGTCCCTCAATTCGTATCAGGGGTTTAAATCGGATCGCACTCATCCAATACTCTGCCGCTTTCATCCGGATGATTATCCGGACAACAATTCGATCTCTGTCACTGTCGATATGCAGACAGATGAAGTAGAAGACACCATCGGATGAGATACCTGGTACTTCAAATAAGCTCAATTCAGCTGTGAACTGCCAGACAGATATAGACTTAAAGTAAAAGCAGAGGGTTGCACGTGCTCTCTGCTTTTGCTTTATCTATGGGCGCAAATCAGACAGAAAATACCGGACGGCCGGCTGCCTGATTGAAATGATATTTGGCAATGCCAAGATCCATATCGGTATAGAATCCCATTCCTTTCGTCGCTTCCGGTTTTCCGTTATTCCAGTAGAACCGGTATTTCTGCTGATTCACTGCAGAAGGTGCCAGGATGGCTCCTTTAACACCTTCACGGAACCATTCCGGAGCCTGATCTGCATCTGGACTGAGTTCGATGATGGTTCTCATTTTATGGGGAACCCCATTCTGATCGGAGGTTCCGACCGCACTGACGCCCATCAGTTGCTTCCTGCGGGGATCGTAAATACGCCTTTGATCTTGTTGTAGTTGAGACCGACCCAGCATGTTTTCAGCCCTAGCTCGGTGCATTTTTCTACGAGCTGTTCGCCATAATAGCCAAGTCTCTCTTCATTGTCGCCGATTAACCCGATGTAATTGACCACGCCGTTAAAGCGGCCATATCCGCCAAGTCTGGCCATTAATCCGGAAAATGCTTTTGGTTCATTGACGGCCAGCTGAAAATGCTGGGAACTTTCATGGTTGACCTGATCGATCCACTTTTGAGAATCTGCTGATTCTGTTCAGAGAGCGGTTTTCCATCATAGCAACGCACAGAATGGCGTTTTTCCATCCACGCCAGAGATTCTGAATTCTTCTGCATTGTTCTTCTCCATTCGAGCTTCTATTCAAGCTCAGTGACTCTGATTCCTCATTTCTTCCATATTAATCTGAGGGATTCAGGACCCTATGTTAACAAGCCAAAGCGGCAGTGAAGTCACCAGCTACCAGTCAGACTGTCTCAACTTTCAAGACAGTTAACAGTGAACAGTCCGGTCTGTCAGTGACCTGGACTTCTAAGTAAATAGGGCTCAGCCCCATGCAGGAGCTGAGCCCTATTTTTGATCCATTAATATCTCCCTGACTGCTCAATGGAGAAATCACCAGCATATTCCAGGATTTCAGAGCATCCCGGAAAACTTTCTATGCAATTTTTGGCGGATAGAGATTTTCAAAATACGTGAGAATATTCAGCAGACGCTGATCAAGATAGCTCATCGCGCGCTGACGAATCCAGAGTGGAACACCATAATAGGCTTCAGCTACCGCACCGGTAATTGCGGCGAGCGTGTCACTGTCTCCGCCAATAGAAATCGCATTACGGATCGCGTCCTCAAAATTTCGAGATTCAAAGAATGCCTCAAATGCCTGAGGGACGGTGTCCTGACAGGTTTCATTAAACTCATACGTACCGCGGATCGAGTCGAGCGTGAAATGGATCGGATAATAATTCTTAGTGACGTAATCCCGAATATCTTTCATGCTTCTTCCGGTCCGGGCCATATACACTGCAACAGCTGTTGCTTCAGCACCTTTGATGCCTTCCGGGTGATTATGAGTGACTTCCGTTACAGTTCTTGAAAGGCCTTTGGCCTCTTCAATGGATCTAGCTGCATAACCGCAGGCGCTCACACGCATAGCCGCTCCGTTTCCAAAACTGTTGTAAGGCTTTGGCTGATCGGAATACATCCAGAAGTAAAAGGATCCGCCATAGCCGCTGTCCGGATAAGGCCGCCCGATTGTCTGCATTGAGCGAACTGTCTGTTCGCCAAGATTGTAAAACTCCGGCTGGCACCGAAGCAGCGCATCGCACACCGCAAGTGACATAATGGAATCATCTGTAAAGAAGCACTGCTCTGACAGCAGCTCGAAATCTTTGGACCGATGGTTATTAAACTCAAATCTGGAACCGGCAATATCTCCAACAATTGCACCAATCATAGTTTTCCCTGCTTTCTCTCATTCATTGTTAAATCGTTTCAGTCCTGTTAAAACGGCCTGATCCTGATCGCAGTCAGCCAGCCCTGCTTTCCTTCTGCACTGTCAGATAACATGGAATGCCACAAGTTCTAAACCCGCAGCATGCTGGTCTGAGCCTGTCATTGTCATTCGTCATTTCTCTGATGCGGAAAACTAACTGTTTTGATCAGGAACTTTCTATATCAGATTATATTAATCCTGTATTTGTCACTAGTTAAAACTGTTTTTTTATTGCATCATCGGCGTTCCTATTTCAGAATGTAATCTTTTTCTCTGCTTTGCATCATCACAATCCGAATTCAGATGCTGAATTCTTCATCCGTGCCGGATCCTTGCATCGAACAAACAGAAAGGCCCCCATAGAGAACTTCACTCTTCGTGAACGTCCTGTTTATGGGGGGGCCGCTTTACTGACCAGTCAGTGGTTCATGGTCAACATGCAGTGTTCTGAATTTCAATTATTATTGCGTGGAAAATCTATGGTGAATCCGGTCTTACTGTTTCTTTCTTGCTAAATAAGCGGAGATTGCATTAAGGCTCATTGCGGAAACGGACATAAGTCCTGCATAGAAGCCTGCATCGGTTAAAACAGCCGTATACGGGGTTCTGCTCTTCTGGCTGATTCGCCTGGTGCTTCAGTACTGATATTCGAAACAGTCTTAGACGGTTTTGCAGTACTGACGTTTGTCGGATTCTTTTTCTCAGGATCCCTTGCATCATCCGTTTCAACTGGATCTTTATCATCCGGACGGTTCGGGTGATTCTTTTCAGTCATATCCGGAGCTTCCGGAATTTTCGAATCCGGATCTTCCGGATCTGGATCTTTGGTGTCATCTGTTTCGATTGGGTCTTTGTGGTCCGGCTTTTCAGGGATATCCGGTTTATCATCAGGGGTTTCTGGTTTTTCTTCAGGAGTGTCGGGGGTATCTGGAGTGTCAGGATTATCAGGTGTTTCAGGAGTATCCGGGGTATCGGGGACATCCGGGTTTTCAGGAACATCAGGATGATCTGGGGTATCGGGGCCTTCTGGAATATCCGGGTCTTCCGGTATGTCAGGTACTTCTGGAGTATCCGGTCCATCCGGTTTGGTCGGCTGCGTTGGATCGGATGGTTCAATCGGTGTTGGAATCACTGGGTTATCGGGTTTCGGGACAAAGAAGTAGTCCGAATTTCTGAAGATCTCTGAATGCGGATTGCTTTTGAAAGTGTCTTTCTGGTGACGGGCTTCTTCAACTTTCAGCTTCATCTGAATATCCATCTGGAAACTGGTTTCTTCCGTTGTATCGCTTTCTGGTCTGATAAAGCCGTTCGGATTCCAGTTTTCACCGTTGTCATGCTGCTCGTTGTTTCCGCCAAGGATCTCACTGGCGATGATCTTTCCGTTGAACTCGCCGTTATGAATCTGGAAGGCTGCTTTTGAAGCAAGTACAGATCCATACCAGGTACTCTCAAAATCGAGTTTTCCCTCATAGGAGCCGAAGTTGAAGAACACATTGGCATTCTTCGGATTGAATGCCTGTGAAGTTCCGTCAGGGCGGATATTGGCTTTAATATGGTAGTTCTGCTCATTTGGATCGGGCCGATGACGTTGACCAGACCTTTCTTGCCGTCCATATGATCAAGATGGATGAATTGATCATGATTCAGAGCCTGCAGGTCTTCAATGCGGATATTGGCAAGATATGTACCGTCTTCACTGACTGGAAGTCTGCTGCAGTCAATACGGATGTCCTTGTTGCCCTGCGTATCCTGAACGGCAGCCTTTGCAATCTGATCCAGAACTTGCTGGCGGTCCTTCTTCTCTTCTTCGCTTTCTGCCCGGTCATGCTGGGTATGGCTCTGCAGGTGATCTGCATAGTCGACAAGACGGTCGAGTGCATATTCAGAATCAATCGGGTTCTGAGCGATCTGAACGCCTTTGATGTTTCCCTGCATTTTCTGAACAGTCTGAATGATGTTACCGTCTGTATCTTTTTTGACCACTGTATACAGATCTCTCTGTCCTGGATCCGGATTCTGATGGATTTCAAGATCCTGATCGCCAAGGATCAGATAGGAGTTCGTGTTGTTCACCGCAAAGGAACCATTGCCTTTAAACGATCCGATATAGCAGAGGTCCTTATTGGAGTAGTCCAGCTCGTCAGTACCGGCTGGCGACTTATCACTGCCGATACCGATATACGGCGTACTGGTATCCATTTCACCGATTGCAACGCTGCCGTTGGCATGGCAGTTCCAGCGGAAGGTTTTCGAGAAAGCAAAGAAGTTGCCTGCATCTCCAAGTCCGCTCAGTCCGTCACTGGAGCGGAAACGGGCTTCCCAGCTCTGTCCAGGAAGTACGTCACCATTCTGACCAGTACCAGGATGCGGAGTATTTTTCGTGAGCTCATAAACCTGTTTTCCCGTCAACGTAATGCGGACTGTTTCATCTTCGCTGCCGGCAAGATTTCCGACACGGATACCAGACAGAGTGTAGACAGTCTGATCATCGGCTTTGATTTCTTTCAGTTCTGCGGTCTGCTGTGAACCATCAGGTGCAGTGACTATAACCTTTACGCCGTCTGCCTGAGCAAGTCCGGCAAGTTTCAGAGTGATATTTGCTGAATATGGATCATCGGCATTATTACGGGTAACTGTGACGACTGCTCCGGTTACGGAAGGAAGCGGATGAGAAGGTTCGCTCGGATTGCCGTTTTCATCAAGCTCTTTGGCATCTGTATCCATCTGCACTTCGATGTGTCCTGGCGTTACGGTATGCTGAATGGCCGTATCCGTATTGGTTACCTTCGTTACCGAACTTACGGATGTCTGCTCATCATCAACAACGGCATCTTCAATCCGGTTTCCATTCTCATCAAAGCAGAAGTATTCATTCCGAACATCGGTATAGACGGATCCATCAGGGAGCGTATAGCGATCCGTGATGCGTCTGCCGATAACTTTTCCATCTGGATTTTTGAGATCTTCCGTAAGGGTTACAGGTTTGAGATCTGAGACATCCGGCTCATCGATTTCTTCGCTGTATGTCTCGCCCTGCCCTTCTTCAACCCAGGCGTAATTTCCGTCTTCGCCCTTTTTCGCTTCTGTTGGAACGCCATCAGGTGTGTAGTCTGCGGATCCCTTATGAACCGTTTTGGAATCATCTGCCGGTTCAAGAGAAATGTCCGCATTCAGACTGCTGGTCTGATTCTCTTCTGTCTTAGAAGACTCAGACTGAAGATCTTCCGCTTCATTTGCTGAATCCGGAACCTCTTCTTTATCGTCTGTTTCTACCGGCGTTTTCTGTGCTTTCAGGTAGTTTTCGCTGTCTGATGCCAGCCTGTCAGCACGGTCTGAATCAGTCTGTCCCTGTTTATTGGGATCCTGATCCGGTTTTTCAACTGGCGTATGAAAAGCAGTCTGCTCTTTCTGATTCTGGCTTTCTGGACTGTCCTTTGCGTACACGGACGAAGAGAAGCCTAAAACAGCGATGGAGCCAGAAGCGTGGCGGTAATACTCTTCATGACGCAATGATTCTTTTTCATGGTCTGTATCTCACCTTTCCTTCATGAAACTCTGATTCTTCTGATCTTCTGCTTCGTACTTCCGCCAGAACTTTACCGGAGCAGCCCAGTGCAGCTGGAGGCTGAACGATTTTCATTCTTGATCTCTGTCTGGTAGAACCATCGATCTATCTTTCCGTTTTAAACGCACAAAAAGGTTTCTGAACATTTTCCTGTTCAAAAACCGGATTCTTCGGATGGTTCTCTGCGCAGAAAAGTGCTGCCGGATGACGAAAAGCTTAAAATCGGACAGCCAGAAAAGGATTCGGGAAGTCTGAAGACTGTATGATCAGAAAATCCTCGCAGCTGTCTTTCACTCGCTCAGGCATCTCCTGATGTCTTCAGCCATCCTGTCGCAAAGTGAATGTTCTGCTGATTTTGCCTGGAACAGGACGGAATCAGCGGATTATCCCTGTTCTAAACAGGTCAATCGGACACTAATTCAATCCTATCAGCGTTGCATATTGTCTTATTCGCACGTTTTATAATCTACTCTAATGCTCAGAGTAAAACTGAAAGCCCATACAGACAGAAAAGGCGAATCACCTTCATCAGGTCATTCGCCTTAATTTCTGTAAATTTTCTGGTCTGCTGCATCATCTGCAGCAAGGAATCACTGCTTTACTTGGCAACGACGATGTTAACGACTTTGCCTTTAACAACAATGATCTTTTTGATTTCGTGGTCTTCGACGAACTTCTGCACGCCCGGAAGATCGAGCGCCTGTTTCTTGAGTTCTTCTTCTGCAGTTCCAGCCGGAACCTCGAATTTGCCGCGGACTTTGCCGTTCACCTGGACAACAACCGTATTGGTTGCTTCTACAAGTTTGGACTCATCCCAAGTCGGCCATGGTTCGTAGGCAATGCTCTGCTCGGAACCTGTGAGTTCATGCCAGAGTTCTTCGCCAAGATGCGGTGCAAATGCCGAGAACATCTTAACAAAGCCAAGGGCGTACGGACGATAGATCTTCTTGTTCTTGTAAGCATCATTGATGAAGATCATCATCTGCGAGATTGCGGTATTGAGGTTGAGCGAATCAATATCGTTCGAAACTTTCTTAACCGTCTGGTTGTAAATCTTGTCAAGTGCACCGTCGTTTTCATCAGTGATTTCAAGTGCACCGGTGAATGCACGGTTGACACGCTCAAGCCATTTACGTGTTCCGTCAAGTCCGGTTTCGGACCATGGAAGACCGGCTTCGAGCGGTCCCATGAACATTTCGTAAACACGGAGAGCATCGGCACCATGGCTTTCGATGATGTCATCCGGGTTAACAACGTTGCCTCTGGACTTGGACATCTTCTCGCCGTTGCTTCCAAGGATCATGCCCTGATGGAAGAGTTTCTGGAACGGTTCTTTTGTCGGAACTACACCAAGATCGTAGAGCACTTTGTGCCAGAAACGGGAATAGAGCAGATGGAGAACCGCATGCTCAGCACCGCCGACATAGAGATCAACCGGGAGCCAGTGCTCGAGGAGTTTTGGATCAGCGAGCGCTTTGTCGTTATGCGGATCGATATAGCGCATGTAGTACCAGCAGGAACCAGCCCACTGCGGCATGGTATTGGTTTCTCTTGTACCTTTGACACCGTCAATTTCAACATTAACCCAGTCCGTTACATTTGCGAGCGGAGACTGTCCGTCATCTGCAGGCTGGAAGTTGTCTGTTGCAGGAAGTTCAAGCGGAAGTTCATCGATATCAATGGTCCGCTCTGTTCCGTCTTCCATATGAATAATTGGAATCGGCTCTCCCCAGTAACGCTGTCTTGAGAACAGCCAGTCACGGAGTTTGTAGGTTGTTTTCGCTTCGCCGATACCGTTTTCTTCAAGCCAGGCAATCATCTTGTCGATGGCTTCCTGTTTGCCAAGGCCGTTGAGCCATTCGGAGTTGATGTGCGGTCCATCCTGTGTCCAGGCTTCTTCTTCAACGTTTCCGCCTTCAAGAACCGGAATGATCGGAAGGTTGAATTTCTTCGCGAACTCATAGTCACGGGTATCGTGTGCAGGGACGGCCATGATGGCACCTGTTCCGTAGCTTGCAAGAACGTAGTCAGAAATCCAGATTGGGATTTTCTTTCCGTTTACCGGGTTAATCGCATATGCACCTGTGAATACACCCGTTTTATCTTTATTCAGATCTGTTCTCTGAAGATCGGATTTGGTTGCGCATTCCTTTTTATATGCTTCGACAGCTTCTTTCTGTTCCGGAGTTGTGATCTCATCTACAAATGGATGTTCCGGAGCCATGACGCAGTAGGTTGCTCCAAAGAGGGTGTCGCAGCGGGTCGTAAATACAGTGAACTGTTTATCGTGTCCATCGATATCGAAAACGACATTGGCACCAGTCGATTTGCCGATCCAGTTTTTCTGCATTTCTTTTGTGGAAGCCGGCCAGTCGACGAGTTCGAGATCTTCAAGCAGACGGTCTGCGTATTCTGTAATCCGGAGAACCCACTGACGCATCGGTTTGCGGATGACTGGATAGCCGCCGCGCTCACTCTTGCCGTCAATAACTTCTTCATTGGCAAGAACGCATTTCAGTTCCGGGCACCAGTTAACAGGAATCTCGTCAACATAGGCGAGGCCTTTTTCATAGAGTTTTGTAAAGATCCACTGAGTCCACTTGTAGTATTCCGGATCGCTTGTCGCAATTTCGCGGTTCCAGTCATAGGAGAAACCAAGTGCCTGGATCTGTTCGCGGAAGTGATCAATATTCTTCTTTGTAAAAACAGAAGGATGGTGTCCGGTCTGGATCGCAAACTGTTCAGCAGGAAGACCGAATGAGTCAAAGCCCATTGGATGGAGGACGTTGTAGCCTTCCATCCGTTTTTTACGGGCAATAATATCCGTTGCAGTATAGCCTTCCGGATGGCCTACATGAAGTCCGTTTCCGGATGGATAGGGGAACATGTCAAGGACATAGTATTTGGGCTTAGAAAAATCCGAAGTATCCGTTTTGAATGTCTTGTGATCTGCCCAGTACTTCTGCCATTTCTTTTCAATCGATTTATGGTCGTACATGAGAGTAGCTCCTTTCATTGTTTAGCGTTTTAGAAGAGCGTTTCTGCTTTCAGACAGAAACAGCTGATCCGCTTTTGGGACTGGCGCGTATAAAACCGGAAGCCGGTTTTCTGCCAAAAATAAAACGCCCTTACTTCTGTAAGGACGTAACTATACGCGGTACCACCTTGCTTCACCGGCGAAGTCTGCCAGTGCTCTTCATGCCCGTAAAGCAGGTCTGCTTCCAGCTAGCCTGACGAGTTCAAACGGGAAATCTGCCGGCTTTCACCAGCCGCCGGCTCTCTGCAAGTCTTTCAGACGTTTTACTGCTTCAGGATTTTCGCTGTAACGACAGACTAACAAATCGCCGGCGTTTGCGTCAACTGACGGCAATGATTCCTCAAAAAAGCCAGGAAAAATCTGACGAATTCGGGCAGAGCGATGGTTTCTTCAATATTCTGCTTTCTTTTGTCTTTTAAATCTGAATGACTTCTGCCAGCTTCAGACGGTGTCGGACAGGTGCCATACGCCGCAAAAAATGCATAGTCATGCTATATGAACCATTGTTTATTCAGCCTGAACTCACCTGTCTGCTTCAGGCATATTTCTGATCTATCTAGCCTGAATGGGAAACCCCTTTCAGTCGGAAAGGTAAAGGAAAGTATCTAATATTGTTTACTTTATCAACAATTAGATCGTTACCTTTTATAACAGATGCCTTTGTCGGAATGATACACTTCTGCGTAAGGAGACTTTATGAAAAACAAACTGACTTCTCTTGAACTGAAGTGGATTCTATACGATGCAGGGAATTCCGCCTTTATCCTTCTAGCCGGATCCATCCTGCCGATCTACTTTAATTATCTGGCCACCTCCGGAGGCCTGAGCGAAACTGAATATCTGAGCTGGTGGTCGTATGGAGCCAGTATCGCAACTGTTCTTGTTGCCCTGATCGGTCCGGTCCTTGGCACACTGGCAGACTTTCCGCACCGCAAGAAGAAAATCTTTCTTGGAACGGCACTGATTGGTGCCCTGCTGCTGTTCTTCTTCTGGATGCCAACGAGCTGGATGGCTTTCCTGATTCTATTTATCGCCTGTAAGGTTCTGTATTCCATCTCGCTTGTCATCTACGATTCCATGCTGGTTGACGTCGCACCTTCTGATCGCCTCGATGAAGTATCTTCCCAGGGCTATGCCTGGGGTTACATTGGAAGCTGCGTACCATTCATCATTTCTCTTGGACTTATGCTTGGCTATGAAAACCTGGATATGAGCTTTCAGACAGCCATCATGCTTGTGTTCATGCTCAATGCAGGCTGGTGGGCGTTTCTTACCCTGCCGCTTGCGTTCAGCTACAAACAGATTCATTCAACCCCTGTCCATGGTGCTGTTTTCTCCCACACCTTCCGTCGACTGTTCGGACTGATCAAAAAAACATCCGTCATCAGAAAAAGGTGCTTCTCTTCATGCTTGGCTTCTTCTTCTATATTGATGGTGTCTATACGATCATCGATATGGCGACGGCTTACGGAACATCGCTTGGTCTGGATCAGACTGGACTGCTTCTGGCTCTGCTTCTTACACAGGTTATCGCTTTTCCGGCTGCGATCTTCTTCGGAAATCTGGCTAAAAGCCACTACGCAGAAAAGCTGATCAAAATCGGCATCATTGCCTACTTCGGCATTTCAGTATTCGCCCTGTTCATGTACACCATCTGGCAGTTCTGGGTTCTTGCCTGTGCAGTCGGCCTTTTCCAGGGAGCCATTCAGGCACTTTCGAGATCCTACTACACCCGCATCATTCCAAAAGATCAGGCTGGCGAATATTTCGGTCTGTACGATATCGCCGGAAAAGGTGCAAGCTTCCTTGGCACGCTGATTGTCGGCATCGTAACGCAGGTAACCGGCGAACAGAATATCGCCGTCGGCACTCTCGCGTTTCTCTTTCTGCTTGGGTACATCGTCTTCTCAAAAGCTGCAAAGCTGCCGGATCCTGTCTATTCTGAAACGCACTGAAACGACTGACAAAACCATTCAGTCATTCGATCCATACAATCTAAACAGCGTTACAAATCTCATAAACAGAACACCGGAAGAAACAGGTCAGATCCCCTGTCACTTCCGGTGTTATTCGTTTTATCGATTCATGTTCCGATTATTGTTCTGACTTTTTGAAATCTTTCAGGAACCATTCAATCTGTCCTTCCAGAAACAGTCTGGCTTTTCTTGCGGGACTAACAAACGGAAAGAGGATATCAAAGCCGTGAAAGCAGCCGTCAATGATGCGCAGCGCACTGCGAACACCTGCTTCATTCAGCTTTTCAAACCACTCAGATGTCTCATCACGGAACGGATCAATGCTTCCAACATAGGAAATCGCAGGAGGAAGACTGGAAAAATCTTCCAGACGTCCAGGAGCCATATACGGATTGATCGCATCCGGATCCTGACCTTTCAGATACAATTCCCAGGCTTCCCTGTTTTTAGTTTCATTCCAGACTGGTCCGTCATTGTCTTTCATGGATTCCGTCTGCATCCGATCATCCAGCATAGGGTAGAGCGGAATCAGCAGGTCAACATGAATCTCTTTTCGATCTCTGGCAAGAATGGCACAGGCAGCCGCAAGATTGCCTCCTGCACTCTCGCCGCCTAGAATCAGCGGGAGTCTTGCTCCTCTTTTCTGTTCGAGCTGAAGACGGATTCGCTCAGCTTCTTCAAGTGTGGCATAGACATCATTCAATGCAGCCGGATAAGGGGCATCAATAGAAAGACGGTAGTCGGGGCTTAAAACCAGCAGTCCGTGTCTGTCAGCAAGTCCTTTTAAAAAGCGTCCGTTCTGTTCCGGATAGCCCATCGAAAAGCCGCCGCCATGAACCCAGACCAGTACTCCGCGGATTGACCGGCTGTTTTCCGGACCAATCACGCGGATCCGGATTTTCTGGGCGGCTGAACCAGGAGATGGGAGGATTCCGCTTTTTGTTTCTTCAAGAATCTGCTTTGATGGAATCTGAATCTGTGTCGTAAACAGATGTCTTGCAGAGAGTTTACGGACAAACGGATAGAGCAGAGCAGCCCGTTTCATCTTTGCGGTCGTCATGGAATCCGGTGTCTTTTGCAGAAGAGTACCGACTTTTCTTAATTCAGGGTGAATCATTTCAGGAATGATGCGCATGCAATTCTCCAGTTTCCCGACAGAACCTGTCATAAGAACCAGAAATCTGTAGACTGTCGCAGGCATCCACAGCCGCCAGGCGAAATACCATGCAGATGAATCGAAATCGAGCAGTCTTTGTCAGGCAGGTCTGTCGCTTTTCCTTTATCATATAGGGAGAGTTGCTTTCGCGCCTGCCGGATTTATTCTTTTTTTCTGTGCAGGTTCGAAGGAAACAGTTTTTTTACGCATCACAACTGCCATAAGACTGATCCGACTGTCTATTCCCAGCAAATAACAGCTGAAGTAAATACTGAAGAAAATATAAATACTGAAGAAAATAAAGGAAGGTGCTGCAGCATGCAGACAATACGCGAACTGTTTAAAATCGGTCCGGGTCCATCAAGTTCTCATACATTTGGACCAATGCGGGCCGCAAAAGATATTCTTGCTTCCGTCCCGGATGCCGAGCGCTTTGAGATTACGCTCTACGGATCTCTTGCTCTGACCGGACGCGGGCATCTGACGGATTCCATTCTGAAAAAAACGCTCCGTCCCAAAAAGGCGGAGATTCATTTTGATATTCATACCCAGCAGGATCATCCCAATACGATGGTCATCAAAGCCATCCGTCCAGACGGAAGTTCCGTTTCCAAGACATATGTCTCCATTGGCGGCGGAAAAATCATGATTGACGGCAAACTGCCAGAAGCCGCCAAGGACATCTATCCGCATACCAAGCTGGATGACATTCAGGCTTACTGCAAGGAAAACTATCTGCGTCTTGATGAATATGTCACGCAGGTTGAAGGCAAGGACATCGATCTGTATCTGAAGAAAATCGCCAAAGCAATGATCCGCTCCGTCAAAGACGGACTGTCCAAAACCGGACCCCTCCCAGGCAAGCTGCATCTTGACCGTGTTGCCTATGCTCTCTATGAATCCGCAAAAACCTGCGATTCGCCTGCAGACCGTGATGCCCTGCTCGTTCAGAGCTATGCGTACGCAGCAAGCGAACAGAATGCTTCCGGCGGAACTGTCGTGACTGCACCGACCATGGGTTCAGCCGGCGTTCTTCCCTCCCTTGTCTATCATTATTCTGTCGATCTTGGCATGCCGGACAAGGCAATTCTCAACGGACTGAAAGTCGCCGCACTGATCGGTAACCTGATTCAGGAAAACGCAACAATTTCCGGAGCCAAAGCCGGATGTCAGGCAGAAGTCGGTGCTGCATGCGCCATGGGTGCTGCATTTGTCGCATCGATCAACCGTCTGAGCAACGAGCAGATTGAATCCGCAGCAGAAATGGGTCTCGAGCATCACCTTGGTCTGACCTGCGACCCGGTCATGGGCTATGTCATGATTCCCTGCATCGAACGAAATGCGGTTGCTTCCACCCGGGCCATAGATGCCGCACGTCTTTCCAAGTATCTGCGCAACGTCAAGAAAAACCGTGTCTCGTTTGATATGGTCGTCAAGACCATGAACCTGACCGGCAAAAAGCTGCCGATGGAGCTCAAAGAAACCTCTCTGGACGGTCTTGCGGTCGTTGTCATGGAAAAGCACGGTCAGAATGCAGCCAAAGCTTCCAGCGAATCAAAGAACTGATAGCAGTCGACCCTGGCCAGAAGAGAACGGAGTTGTTCCATTCGTTATTGTTCAGTCAGAACCCATCAGACAATTCAGAATTTCACAGCGGCAGGCCTTCAGGTTTGTCGCTTTTTCCATGCTTCCCAATGAAAGAGTAGAACGCACTCCCGAATGATCAGAAACGCGAAAAGGAACCTGATCGCCATTCAGGTTCCCTTTATTCCATATAAGAAGCTGATATCTCTGTCTGCAGTCAGGGCAGCCTCTCCACGCCAGCGAAAGAAATCGCCCTGTCCATCACTCAGTTCTGTCTGATCCAGAGATGGATCGGAGAAAACTCCGGATCCGGAAAGTCCATCTGAAACCGGACTCTCTGCTCATTCAGATCTAATCCAATAAGCTGATGCATCGTCAGAATCAGAATTGTTGAATCATCCAGCAGCTTTACGTCGCTGATGGCATCATCATCGGGCAGATTTTCACTCGACCATTGAACAAAGTGCTGTGCACAGGTCTCCAGATTAAAAACTGTCACTCCGGCAGGCTGATACCCTTCGCCTTTATGAACGACAGCTGCCAGACCGTTTCCAAGATCGAACATCTGTGAGGCAGCCAGAACATCAAGAGAAAAGAATTCTCCAGTTCCGGTTTGCGGATTATATCGGTAGATATTTCCATCCATTACCTGCTGGTGGTTTTCATGCAGACGGTATCCAGGAGACAAGGCATAGAGAGTGCCGTTTCTGTAAATCGTGTCCTGAAACCAGTACTGACAGGTGCTGTTCGTTTCCAGCTCGCCCAGATTCTTAACCATAAAATTCCCATCAGTCATCTCTCAGGAATACAGATAATTCTTAAAGAACTGTGCACCGGAAGCATCTTCAGACAGGTCTACAGCTGTACCTGTAAAAAGAAACGGTGATGAATCCGCCTTGAAATTCGACAGAATGACTCGCTGATCAAGCGTCGCGGCACTGACTTCTTTGAGATCCGGAGAATAGACCCAGACAGGACTGTCTTCTGAGCTGGCGGAAACCGCAAAGTAGTAGTTATCCGTTGCACCGGCTGCTGTATAGGCATTGTGTTTTGTCTTTAAAAACCGGACGTTTCCTTTTTCAAAATCTACAGAGACGATGCCTTCGCTGTTCCCTTTTGGCCAGGCATCATCGGTGAATAGCAGATAGCGGTTTTCAAGTTCTGCACGCTCTATGCTGAAGTTCACGTTCTTTCTAAGGACCTTCACCTTTGAATCAGCGCAGACAGAAGGCGCATCGTTATCCATTGCATAGCCAGTAATGCGATCTGCGCCCACAACATAGAACTGTGCTGAATCAGATACTTCAAATTGTGAACTTGAAGAGAATGCATTCAGAGTAAACAGACCCGCGCACACCGGAAGGGCCATGCATACGAGTGCAATCATCGCGATCTTCACATTCTTCTTCACTTTTCTTACTTTCTTTTTCATTCGCCCCCCCTTGTCTGCGATCATCTCAAAGCACTTTACATTTCTGTGTTCGATGCAGCTTTTCCTGGATGAATTGCAGTCATTTTCTTTGAACCTCTCACGAGTTCAGTTAAAGATAAATTATCCAACATGGATGATGTTTTTAACTTCATGATGCCCGGATTGAATCGTTTAAAGATAAATTAGGATAAATCAGACTGTTTTTCGCTCCTGTGGTCTCCCAGCTTCCTGATCAGACAGACGAGTATGATCCAGCAGTTTTTCTCCTTTCGGATCTGTCGTTTTGTCAGCCAGATCTGCGATCCGTGAGTACCTGTCGCTGAAATCTTCAGGCATGCCAAATCGGAATTGTCGATCGAATCTCTATTGTTAAAAAAGCAATACAGGCTTTTCTATTGTGCGTTTCTGGCAGAGCCGGTCTTGAAATCGGATCTGCCTGCGCAAGGAGAGAATATCGATGGACGATAAAACAAACTGCATTTATGCCCTTTTTTTTGACTGGGTCAGCAAGTCGCCAGACGCACCGGCTCTGATCGATGCAAAGGGAACACTCAGCTATTTCGAAACCGCAAAACGTGCTGCAGAACTCTCTGCCGCACTGCCAGCCGATGCCAGGCGGATCGGTGTTGTGATGGAGCATTCATCCAGTCTGATTCTTCTGCTGCTCGCAATTCTCAAAAACGGCGCAGCTTATATTCCTGCAGAGCCTTCTTTTCCGACAAAACGGATCGACTTCATGATGGAAGATGCCAGAGCGGATCTGCTGATCACTGATCAGGATCCCGGACGCTTTAGTGATTGCGATATTCCAGTCTGGTCATTTTCGTATCTGGTCGAAAAAGCAGGAGATGGTGATCTTTACAGCTATAAAGAAAAACCGGAAGATCCGGCTTACATCCTCTATACATCCGGAACAACCGGAAAGCCAAAAGGCGTTATGGTCTCTTCTGCAAACGTCTGCCACTATGCCAGAGCATTTGAGCATGAATTTCACAGCGGTCCAGGTGATCTCATGCTTCAGTATTCCGTCTGCTCCTTTGATATCTTCACAGAAGAAGTCTTTACGACACTTCTCAACGGAGCCGCTCTGGTGATTCCCAATGCAGAACAGAAGAAAGACATTCATTCGCTTATGCAGTTTATTCAGGATAAAGGAATCACGATCGTAAGCGGCTTTCCTTATCTGCTCGAACAGATGAACCGTCTGGATTCAATTCCAGATTCCCTGCGTCTATTGATCAGCGGCGGAGATGTTCTTCGCGAAAGTTATGTCAGTAATCTTCGCAGCAAGGTTCTTGTCTACAACACGTATGGTCCATCGGAGACTACAGTCTGCGCTGCTTATTGCGACTGCTCACACACTTCCCCGCTTTCTGATGGAACATTCCCAATCGGTCATCCTGTTCTGGAAACACAGATCGTTCTGCTCGATGAAAACGGCAAGCCGGTCCCGGATGGAGAAATCGGAGAAATCTGCATTCTCGGTCAGGGTGTTTCGATGGGTTATACGGGAGACCGGAAAAAAGAAAACGAAGCCTTCCGCACGACACCCGATGGGCAGAAAATCTACTTCAGCGGAGATCTTGGACGGATGCTTCCGGATGGCAATCTGGCTTTTCTGTTCCGTAAGGACAGTCAGGTCATGATCCTTGGCAAACGGGTAGAAACAGGCGAAGTTGAAAATGTACTTTCCAGACTTCCCGGCATTGCGATGGCTGCCGTCAGAGCCTTCAAAGATCCGATGGATCTTGATTATCTGATTGCCTATGTCGTTCTTGAAGATCCATCTCTTTCGCTGACTTCGCTGCGTCAGGGTCTGGCAGCTGAACTTCCGGACTACATGATTCCTGAATTCTTTGTCCGCATGAGCGCTCTGCCTTATACGCCAAATGGCAAAGTCGATACCCGGGCTCTGCCTGTCGTCATGAAAGAAGGTGCTCTTTCGCAATGACATCAAACCAGGAGTATACAGGCCAGACTGTCCATCCTGACCATGATGAAGCACTTCCACTGATCTGTTCCATCGAACAGGCAAGTCTTTCTGATCTGCCTCTATTGATGGAGTGGCGCATGCGTGTTCTTTCGGATGTCTTCGATGTCGACTGGACTCTTCCCGAAAATCAGGCACTCTATCAGAAGCTGTATGATAATAATCAGAACTACTACAGACATGCGATTCCATCCGGCGAACATGTCGCAGTTTTCGTCCGTAACAATGGAGCCATCATTGGGTGCGGAGGGATCTGTTTCAGTTACGAGATGCCCTCTCCGGATAACCAAGAAGGATCCTGCGGCTATCTGATGAATATCTACACCGTTCCTGAATTCCGTCACAGAAAAATCGGCCGCCAGACAGTTCAGGCGCTGATTGATAAGGCAATCCGTCGTAAGACCGGTAAGATTTATCTGGAAAGTTCACAGGATGGGCTGCCGCTGTATCGCTCGATGGGATTTGTCGACTATCCCGATCTGCTAAAACTGCCCTTCCATTCATGAGGTATTCCTATGTCTGAATCATTTTCTGACAAAACCGTTCGTGCTTCCTTTAAACAGGGAACGCTGAAGCTTCGAATTGCTTCACACCGCGCCCTTCCGTTAGTCGTTCTGATTGCCGGTCAGCCCGATCCGACAGATCTGCTTGCGATCTGCAGACGTCATGGAACGCCGGCTTTCAATCTGCTCAGTATTTCAAATATTCGCTGGGATGAAGATCTTTCGCCATGGCCCAGCAAGCCGCTGATTATGGCAGATGACCATTTTACCGGCGAAGCAGCATCTTTTCTTTCCTGGATCGAACAGACCGCACTGCTCTGGGCCCTCAGCCAGCTGCCTGAACCGCCTGTCACTACCATTCTGATCGGCTATTCGATGGGCGGTCTGTTTGCAACCTATGCAGCACTATCGAATGCTCCCTTTGAGGGCTATGCAAGTGTTTCCGGATCTCTCTGGTATCCGGATTTTGCAAAATGGGCATGCAGTCAGAAACTCTCCCATCTCCTTGAAGCGATCTATTTCTCCTTAGGCAACACAGAAACTAAAACATCCAATCCCGTTCTGCAGACAACCGGCATCTGTACCGAACAGATCGAACACTGCTTTGCCGCGCAGAAAGTTCCGACTGTCTTCGAATGGAATCCAGGCAATCATTTTCAGAATCCGCCTGCAAGACTGGCCAGAGCCCTTCACTGGCTGCTTCATACGCTGTGAACCGGATCTGAAAAGCAGACTTCAAAGTGAATCACTGCTGATTGCTGAACTGGAACCTGCCCAAGGGGCTGAGCTGTACACTTCGACTTCCGCGATTCGAGCCCGATTAAAGGCTGAAATCACGGAAGTTTTTTGTTTTTTGCTTTGAGCCGTCTTTTTTTTGGCGGCCATCACGAACAGTTCCTGTTTTTCGGACTAAAGAATTAAGCAGAATCACAAAACAGAAAGAAGGTCTGTTCAGCCTCAATTTAATTAGTAAAGCTATAAACAGCGTCATTAATTATGGCCCAGCAGAGTATAAAGCCGTAATCTCAAATTAGAAGGAAGCATTATGAAAAAAGAAGAAAATGTAAATCAACATATGCCTGAAAGAGAACCCGTTCCCGGCCTCGATTATCATGACGATCGGCTTAACGGTCCGATTTATGCAACTTTTACTCCGTATGAAGACTTATCGCCCGAAGAAAAAAGAGAAGCTGACGAGATTATGGCGTGGTATAAACAGATAATGGCATCAAAAAATGAATCAGAAGATGAAGAATGAGCCATTAGCCGGCTCTTTTCTTTCGGAAAAACAAAAGAGATTCCCGAAGCAGCCTTTCAAATGATGCTCGATCTCATGGTATCTGCCCTTCTGCCTGAATAGCTGTAAATATTGCCGCTCATAGTTGAGCGGTTTTCTTTTTTTTTCATTTTCAGGCTGGGAGGGGAGTAATTTTCTGTGATGCTAATGGGAGAAACCATCGAAAGAAAGGTTACGCTTAAAAAATTTGATTTGCTCCAACAGAAAACCGGCATTTCCTTTTCAGGAAGTGCCGGTTTTTGGCAGGTCACAGAATACTGAACCTGTAATTTGTTGCGTGTTTAATCAGACTAATGAGGAAGAGCGGCAGGTACCGGTTTCTCTTTGTCTTTTTTCGGATGGATTTCTCCAGCCTGGGTCAGCGCATATTTTGTCAGCGATGGACCAAGCAGTTCGTAGATCAGAACGCCGAACAGAACTACGTTACGGATCATTGCACCATCAGCACCCATGCGGCTTCCAACTGTAGCAGCCATGCCAAGAGCAACCCCGGCCTGCGGGAAGAGCGTAATACCAAGCCAGCGTCTGACTGTAGCCGGACTGTGAGCAATAGACGAAGAAATCTGCGCACCGAAGTATTTTCCTGCACAGCGGGAAATGATGTAGGTCAGACCGATCAGCAGAACAAGAACATTTCCAAATGCATAAATGTTCAGTTCAGCACCCGAAAGAACGAAGAAGAGCGTCATAAGCGGTGCTGACCAGCGATCTGCACGGTCCATCAGATCTTCAGAGCTGCGGCAGCAGTTGCAGAACACTGTACCGAGCATCATGTTCACGAGCAGCGAAGAAAGACCAAAACTGAGCGAACCGATCGAGAAATGCAGAGTGGAAATCGTTACGCCAAAGATGATGAAGCTGACGATCAGCGAGATCCGGTTGCGGTTGGAATGGAAAATCCGGGCGATATGGGTCAGCAGCCATCCAAGGACTGCACCGATACCGACAGAGAAAACAATTTCACAGAGCGGCTCTACAAAGAGTGCGACTGGATCCGCAGCCCCGCCAGACTGCAGCTGCATTGCAATTCCAAAGGAAACGGTAAAGAGGATCAGACCGACCGCATCATCCAGAGCAACAACCGGAAGCAGTGTCGAAGTAACAACGCCTTTAGCTTTGTACTGACGGACAACCATCAGCGTTGCAGCAGGAGCAGTTGCAGCCGCAATCGCACCGAGGATCAGTACATCCGCAATGGTCAGAACATCCGGAATCATCAGATGAACCACAAAAAGTACCAGGTCAACGACAGCTGTTGTAATGACTGCCTGCAGAATACCGATAATGACAGCCTGTTTTCCAGTCTGCCGGATATGAGACAGTCTGAATTCGCTGCCGATGGCAAAGGCGATAAAGCCAAGGGCAACGGAGTTGAAGGCCTCCAGGGCTTGTACATCTTCAAAGGTATGAAAGCCCAGTCCTGGAATCTGCAGAGCTCCAATCATACATGGACCCAGCAGCAGACCGGCAATCAGATATGAAGTGACATCCGGCAGTTTAAAGCGGTTTCCGATTCTCGTCAGCAGAAGGCCGGCAAGAACCGCGGTGGCGATATTCAGTGCGTAACTCAAAACAAATCTCCCTTTCCAAAATGATCTTCAAAAGATCCAAATCCGGCATCCCGTTTTACGCAGATGAAGAGTGCCGGATAAAAATAAATCGCCCATAATGGACGGTCCTTCTTTGCCCCTGATTGACTGCGGGCAAAAGAAAAGGCGAACGAATCGCCTTCAAGCAAGGAATAATGTAAACCTTTTTCGCAAAAATGCTTGCAGAGTGATATTTGAGATCACACACTTGGTATAAATCAGCTGATTTGCATCTTCCAAGCGCTTTCATATTTGCGAATTCCAGCCAGTCTGACTTCACTTCAAAATGGAGTATTCTCCATAGAAAAATCAACCTGAATCAGATATAGCTCAAATACAAGATACAGTGTTTTTTTATCCGATTCTCGTTTCATCGATCAGTCCGAAATACCGGGCTGCTTTTTCGATTCCATCTTCTTCGACCGTATCTGTCATATAATCCGCAGCACGCTCTGCAGCTGGATCGCAGTCTTTCATGACAACACCGATGCCGACTTCATGAAGCATATCTTCATCGTTTTCGCCGTCTCCAAAGGCAATCGTGTTTTTATGATCGATATGAACCAGATCCAGATACTCCCGGATACCGGCGAGTTTGCCGCCGGTCTTGCTGACAATATCCATCGCATAGTCATTCCAGCGCGTCAGTCTGCATTCTGGAAGCTGTGCTTTCAGCCAGGATTCCTGTTCTTTGGGGATGAAGCCAATCGCCAGATAGAACGGATTTCCCGAATAGGTACCAACCGGCGGAAGAGGCGTAGAAATTGCCTTCTGAGCCGTCACGACATGATCGGTGATCTGATTGATGTAGAGCCCGTCTTTTTCAACAAGAAGAACCGGGATGTTTCTTTCTTCAAACAGGTGGAGGATGTTTTCTTTCGATTTTCCTTCAATGGGATGGCCGGACAGAATCTGCCGGTCTTTATCTAGAATCAGCTGACCGTTTAGCAGAATGTAGGCATCAAAGGGAATCTTTCCAACTGGAAGCTCATCTACTTCATGAATCGAACGGCCGCTGGCCATAACACAGAGGATGCCTTTTTTCTGCATTTCTTCAATCGTGTTCAGGGCGCTTTCCGGTACAGCTTTCAGCTGATGAGAATGTAGCGTGCCGTCCACATCAAAGAATGCACACTCGATCTTTGGATGATTTCCCGGAGAATCCGTTGCGTTTTGGATCAGTATGGGCTTATTTATACCCTTGGAGCCTATCTGGCTGTTTTCGTCTGTTTTTAAAAGCGGTTCTGCCGCGCAATGTACTTTACTCATACTCTGATCGTATCGAAACACGCATAGAGATCGTAAAACTGCTCTTTTCTCTTCGCCTTCCGGCTTTTTTTCTGCCTCGTTCTTTCACACATTCTTTCCTGGAAATAGCAGGGAAAAAATTCTTTTCATCATGAACCTCCTGTGGTTTTATTAAACTGTCTTTTTAAAAAAAAGACCGATACAAACAGGAGAAATAATGAATTATAAAACACGGAATGCACTGATGCTTTCACTGAAAATCGGTGCGGGAAGCGCGCTTGCGATTCTGATCGCAGAGTTTCTGAATCTGCAGAGCGCTCCTTCGGCTGGAACCATCGCCCTGCTGACTTTGCTGACAACAAGAAGGCAGACGGTTCAGCTGATTATCAACCGCTTTATCACGTTTATTGGAACAATACTGATCTGCTGGCTGTTTCTGCCGCTGCAGTCTTCACAGATCTTTTCGTTTGCGATCGTACTGTTCTTCGTAGTTGTCATGTGTGAGATGAGCCATATGCAGAATACGCTGAGCGTCAATGCTCTGATTGCCACTCATTTTGCTCTGACGCACAGTTTTGATCTGAACATGATCCTCAATGAATTCTGGCTGCTGTGCATCGGCGTCGTCATCGCCTACCTCTTTAATATTGTTCAGGACTACCGCGGCATGGAGAATTCTTTATCGCATCATCTTGAGAAAACGGAAGACAGTTTCCGCGAGATTCTGCATGATATCGCCGAATATATGGAAAACAGCACCCGGTACAGAGAGATCTGGGAAAAGATGGACCATCTGGAAGGACGGCTGTTTCACTACGAAAACGATGCAAAGACCTGTCAGGAAAACCGCTACCGGGATGAAGGCATCTTCTATGTTTCCTATTTCAAAATGCGGGAGCAGCAGCTGGCTCTTCTGCGGACGATGCATTCTTCCTTAAAGAAAATCCGTACAATGCCAGAACAGTCCAGGATCGTGATAGCGTTCATCCGCGAACTGGAACAGGAAGTCGGACACCGGGATGCGCCAAAACAGAGAATGGCTGAACTGCAGGAGATCTTTGCCTATATGGAAAAGCAGCCGCTGCCGCAAAGCCGTCAGGAATTCGAATCACGCGCGATTCTCTATCATGTTCTTTACGATCTTCGCGACTACCTGCGGCTCAAAGAAAAATACGTTGAACGCCTGAACCCGAAACAGAGAAGTCTGTATGTCAGAAACGAAGATGAACCGGTACTTCCTACTGCCAGCTAGGATGGAATACTGAATTCAGAATTTACTTACGCTCAGGGAGGTCGATATGAGTCAATCCAGAATTAACTGGCGTTATCTGGAGAGGGAAGAGTATCTCCTGGCCAGGAAGCGGGCAAGCGAATTATTCGATTTTTTAAAGCCGTGGCTTCAGTTCCCTTTTCCAGGTGGATTAAGACCTGATGCACCAGAAGAATGCAAAGAATTATATAAAGAGTTTCAGGAAACAGTTTGCAATATTCTTTATACAGAGGCCATAAATCCTGATTTTTATTAAGATGCGTCAGACAAAATACCCAATTTTGCTGACGGCAGATTTGGTGTT
>Strawberry_p1__coassemble_1969_pt1 | contig 24527 bp, 18 predicted proteins | sample Strawberry_p1__metabat2_high_PE_023 | metagenome-assembled genome bin Strawberry_p1
ACGCTCATGAACAAGGTATACGATTTTTATCCCTCCTTAACTTAATGACATTGGAGGGAAGGCGTTAAAAAAACTGAAAAAGTGTTTGTCTGAACCGGCACATCTTCTCTGGCAATGCAGGATCCGCTAAAAGCCATCCATATAATGTAAAGAAAAGCTTATTCAGACCGGATGCTGCAGGAGGGCAATCCTGGAGCAGGGAAGATGACAGACAACAGATGAGAAAAACAGAGGATGGCAGGGGCAAGCTGTTTTCTGATCCAGACTCATTGCTGTCTGCAGAACAACAGGTCTGAAGAAGCCGGAATGTTTGAAAAGAAAAACACAGGAGAAGAGAAATGAAACGGAAAGGACTTACGACTCTGCTTTGTACGGCGCTGTGCCTCAGCCCGCTTGGCGCGCTTCCCATGCAGGCCGCTGAACCAACGGCTCAGTCGGAGAAGCAGACCAGACAGCCTGCAGCTGTGCCGACTGAATCCTTAGTGGACCACTGGGACTTTGAGGGCGATACGCCTTTTACATCTAAAGGCGGGCAGCTTACTGCACTCAATGCACATGGAGTGACGCAGACTGAAGAAGCCGAAGACGATCTGTTCGGTTCAGTCTGCCAATTCCCGGCAGATGCCTCCAGTCATGCCTGGCTGAATGCGTCGAACTATATCAATACTGGAAGCGGCAGTACGACATTCGCTCTCTGGTATAAATACGATCCATCCGCTGATGAGGCAGGAAGCACGTCATCCACGGTTCTTCTTCAGCATGAAGGAGACGGAAGAACGATTCTTTCACTCAGAGCAGACGGTCATTATCACACGTACCTCAATGCGCAGGATGTCATTTCCAATGGCACCGTTGAAAAAGGCGAATGGCAGCATGTCGCCATCAGCTTTGATCAGAACACGAAAAAAGTCCGCTTTTACATCAACGGAAAATTCGACAGTGAAAAAGATCTGGGAAACACAGTTCTTAATCAGTCGCTGGCTCTGCGCATCGGCCATCACAAGAGCGATAACAATAACAACCCTCACGGCATGCGCGGAAGCATGGATGAAATCTATGTCTATGGTGCCAAGCTGACCGACCAGCAGGTCAAAGATCTCTATGGAGCAAAGGGTCTGGCGCTCACACAGAAACGCTTTGGCGAAAAGCTTACAGAAGCCCGTACGCTCAGCTCTGACAGTCATCTGGATGCATCCGCAAAAGCAGCTCTGGATGCTGCAATTGCAGCAGCTGAAGCGGTTAATGTGCAGGCTGCATCGCTGGATGAGCTGGAAGCAGCTTTAAATACCCTGAGCAATGCCTGTGATGCAGCACAGAATGGCATCCCGGCTGTCCTCAATGTCGAAGATTCAGTGATCCGCACCATCGATCCTGATTCAATTTTCGGTATCAACCACCGCTATGCATTCAACGCCTACGGAACGTTCGATGATGAAACGATGAAAGTCAAAGACGGATTCAAGTCGCTGTATAAAACGGCAGGATTTGGTTCGATCCGCTATCCGGGCGGCTCGATTTCCAACCTGTTCAACTGGAAGACCACGCTTGGTCCAAAAGAACAGCGCAAAAAACAGGTCCATGCCTTCTATAACAACGGCAGACAGACCGGCATCGATCCAAACTTCGGTCTGGAAGAAATCGCCAGCTTCGCCGATGAAGTGGATTCGGATATCGTCTATGTTTACTCGCTCGCCAGAGGCAGCGCACAGGATGCCTCTGATCTGATTGAGTTCCTCAATGCACGCGTGGGAACAAACCCGAATGGCGGAATCGACTGGGCGCAGGTGCGCAGTGATTACGGCCATCCGGAACCCTACAATGTACAGTTCTTTGAAATTGGAAATGAAATCCAGCAATGCTACGGCATCAACAGTGACGGAAAGACGACCCAGGGCTACTGGATCGACTACCGCTCAGACGGATCACAAGCCGTCAATGCCTTCACTCTTGGCGCACCGACCGCATACAACCGGATTTATGCGGCAAACCCGGACAACTGGGATGAAAACGCCTCGAAGTCTGATGGATCCGCAAACATGGTCCGCCAGCTGCGCCATGTAAACACCAATACAATGCTCTATGAAGACGGCAGACTGGTCATGGATCCGGAATTTGCGGCTCTCGATCCGGGCGCACACATCTATGTTGGTCAGAACGCTGGTTCAGCAGAGGAGTGGACAATTGTCGATTCCCTGGAAACGGCTTCTGCAACAGACAAAAAGTGCATGCTCGACTATTCAACCGGCGAAGTCACATTCGGCGATGGCGTTCATGGCGCCATTCCGGCACAGGGTCTTGGTATTTACGCTTCCTATACCCTGCGCCATGACGGCTTCAATGCCGTCTCTCAGGCGATGCGTGATACGCAGGCGAAGATTAACGAGCTCGAATCGAAAGACCACAGCCTGCAGATTTATACCGCATGGGAACACGTGAATTTCGTTCAGCTGGAAAATCAGCTTGGCAAAGCGGATCTTTACGATGGCATGACGATTCACCCGTATTCGGGAACAGTCAATGAGTCGTCTGATGAAGCCTATCTGCTCGATGCCATGCGGCGAGCAGACGGATGCCGCACCAAAGTTGAAGATTACCTCAGGCAGATGCCGGATGACAAAGTCCCTGCGATTTCTGAATTCGGAATCTACTACAACACAAGCGGCAGAACCCGCTCCCAGCTGCATGCGCTCTATGTGGCCCGCTGCATCATGGACTATGCAGAACTCGGTTCTCCATACATCCAGAAACACTGCCTCTCGGATTACTACACCTCCGGTGCGGATGCCCTTGGCCCGACCCAGCAGGCAGTCATTCAGGTCGTTGCCAGCAATGGTGCCGATACCGCAACAGGCAAAGGCGACTTTGGCTACTTTGCGACGCCAAGTGCCCATGTCTTCCAGATCTTCAACTCCGGATTTGGAACAGAACTTCTCGAATCCTCGCTCTCGCAGGATTACACACTCTCGAATGGCGTCAGCGCGCTGAGCGTTCTGGCTTCCAGGGATGAAGATGACAACTACTCCATCGCTCTGACCAATGCGGAACCCTCGCTTTCCCATACCGTTCAGATCCGTCTGCCAGAAGGTACAGATCTTTCCCGTGAGGGTCTGAAAGTGAAAGTTCAGCGTCTGGAGTCTGATCAGCTTGCCGCTGAAAACAGTCTGGATAATCCGGATCACGTTTCAGTCAGCGTGGATGAAGCTGTTGTGGCAGAAGATGGCAGTGTGTATGTCACAGTCGCACCTCATTCGTTTGCGATTGTTCGCATCTATGTACCTTCGGATAAAGAAGTTCTTGAAGATCTGATCGATACCGCAAATTCGATTACCACAGATGAGAGCGCGAAGTTTACCGATCTGCGAAACCGTCTGTCCCAGGCTGAGCGCACTGAAGCCAATGAATTTGCCCGTCAGGCACTTGTCGACGAAAAAGTTGACCAGCTCGAATATGCGCTGCGTCAGCTTCTCGATCCGGCTCTGCTTGATACCGCAATCGCAAAAGCAGAAGCCCTGGATCTCTCCCATTTCGCACTGGAAACCGAAAAGATTCTCAATGAAGCACTCGCTTTGGCCCGCCAGGTGCGCACTTCTGCTCTGAGGCAGGCTGAAATTGATGAGGCAGCCAGAATGCTCAATACGACGCTTCTTGAGCTGCGTCTGATGCCTGATCCCGCTCTTCTCTCGCAGCTGAGCGAATCGTAAATCTGGCGTAAAAAGTATCTGCAATCAATCAACAACCAAACAGACACCAGCAGACCCGGCAGATCGCCGGGTCTGTTTTTGTGCAGAAATAGAAGGGAGAAGAAGAAAGTCCGGGCGCAAGACCCGCTTGCCTGTCGCTTTGCCGGACTGAAATGGTCCTCTACAATAGAACAGAAAATAACAGAGGTCAGCTGACCGGCAGCAGACTGCCTAAAAGCGGACTGAAACTGCATGGTCATCTGATCGTCAAGGAGGCTTTACTATGGCAAAAAACACGGATCCTGCTCTGAGTCAGAACATGATCTATTCCGTCTTTGCGCGCAACCATTCCAAGGAAGGCACGCTTAAAAAAGTCACGGAAGATCTGGACCGGATTGCAGGACTGGGCACTGATATTCTCTGGCTGATGCCAATCAATCCGATCGGAGTGGCAAAGCGCAAGGGAAAAGACGGCAGTCCGTATGCAATTGCCGACTATCGAAGCATCAATGAAACAATGGGCGACTGGGCAGATCTGGAAGAACTCGTTGCTGCGGCGCATGAGCGGGGCATGAAAGTCATTATTGACATTGTCTATAACCACACATCTCCGGATTCGAAGCTGGCGACTGAACATCCGGAATGGTTCTATCAGGATGAGAACGGACAGCCCCACTCGCTGCATAAAGAGTGGAGCGATATCGTCGATCTGGACTATTCGCACCCTGAACTTCGTGCTGAACTGATCGATACGCTCAAACAGTACGCCCGCGTTGTGGACGGCTTTCGCTGCGATGTGGCAAGCCGTGTTCCGGTTTCGTTCTGGAAAGAAGCCCGCGAGGAATGCGAAAAGGTTAAGCCGGGTCTGTTCTGGCTGGCAGAAAGCTGCCATCTGCCGTTTGTAAAATTCTGCCGGGATCATGGCCGGGTCGGTGAATCGGACAGCGCGCTCTATGAAGCGTTTGATGTTCTGTATGACTACGATGCTTTCCCGTATTTCGAAAAAAACATTCAGGATGGCGCGCCGATGAGCGAGTGGATCGATGCCCTGATCCGTCAGGATGCGGCTCTTCCAGAAGGTGCCATCAAACTGCGCTACCTGGAAAACCACGATACGGACCGGTTCAGCCAGTATGTGAAATCGCCTCTGCTGTGGAAAAACTGGACAGCGCTGATGTTTTCTCTGAAAGGTCTGCCCATGATTTATCATGGACAGGAACACAGAGACGCACACCGTCCTTCAATCTTTGACAAAGATCCGATTGAATGGAAGAAGGATGCAGAGGCGGAAGACTTCATCCGGCTCATGAACCGGATTCACAAGGAAAAATTCACACCGGATTCGCCGATTGAATATGACCCGGACCTGGAGCAGAACGTTCTTCATATTGAACGCGACGGCATGGACGGCTGGTTCCTTCTTGCCGCTAACAAAGACGGACAGCTGCCGGGAACTGTTACAATCGCCATACAGGATGGTACATATACCAATCAGATCGATCAGCAGCCTGTTGCCGTAAAAGAGGGAAAAGTCAGCGCAGACGCTCTGCCTCTTCTACTGGACAGAACAGAAATTCAGAAAGCTGTCCGGTAAACTCTGCACACAGTGTTCTTTCCAGGCATAGCCTGCAAATGGACTAAAGTGCGTACGAAAGGATAACTATGACAAAAGAAGAACTGTTTGAAACCGCATATCTCAGCACCCTGCTGGCCAATGACTACAGCGAATTTCAGTTAACAGGCAACAGCTTCATCAAGGAGATTTTTGATCACGCAGGACTTCCTGAAGAAGATGTGCTCGGGCTCGTTGATATGCTTGGTTCAACAGAAACCAGAGCAGCCCAGGCTTATATCGAATGTTTAGAAACATTTGGTGCTTATCAGGAGTTTGAAGACTATGCATTAAGCCCTGAAGCAGCACCAAAAGGCCGCCAGGGCATGGCGGATACCGCAAAAAGTGTTCTTCAGCAGATCGAAGAAATGAACTCTTCCGACGAAGACAGCCAGGGTTTCGACGCTTAGAATAAATCACCAATTCAGAAAGAAAAACATCCCGGATGCCGGCAGAAAACTGTGCCGTTGTCCGGGATGTTCGCTTTCTTAAGGGCTTCTGAAAAGAGGTTCGACTCAGATCGTTTTCTGGATCAGAGCTCCGTATACTTGGTGCTTTTTCCTTTTGCTTTTTCGACAGGATACTTTTTCGCGTTCTGCTCCATCTTTTCAAGAATGATGGTTTCCGGATCAAGACCGAGCTTATCGCACATCTGCAGTGCGTAAGCAAGAACATCCGCAAGCTCTTCTTTTACGGCCTGTTCACTGGCGTCTGACGACCACTGGTAACATTCGAGCAGTTCGCCAGCTTCAATGGCAATCGATTTTGCCAGATTTTCCGGCGAGTGAAACTGATCCCAGTCCCGCTCTTCATTAAATTTTCGCAGTTCATCCATCACATGTTTCATACCGCTCGCTCCTTTTTCTGTACCGGTTTCTGCTTTTCCGGTCTGCTGAATCTGAGTTCATCATAGCAGACCATGCAGACAGACCGTATGTCATGCGGTAATGAGAAAGACATCGCGCGACAGGCCCCCCGTCAGCGCTGGCAGAAAACGAAAAAAGCCCGTGCAGACCGGGCCTTTTTATCGTATGTATGAAAGCAGACAGGAATCTGTCTGATGTTTAAAGCAGAGGAATGCCGGCTTTTTTGCAGGCTTCGCGCATTTCTTTAGGCCACAGGGAAGACTGGACTTCGCCGATGTGGGCTTTTTTGAGCAGAAGCATGCAAAGACGGGACTGACCGATACCGCCGCCGATGGTGTAGGGCAGTTCGCCGTTGAGAATCTTTTTATGGAAAGGAAGAGACTCGCGGTCGAGTGCATTTTCCTTTTCAAGCTGGCTGTGAAGGGCCTCTTCATCGACACGGATGCCCATGCTCGAGATTTCCAGCGTGGTCTGGAGCGGTTCGTACCAGAAGAGAATATCGCCGTTAAGCGACCAGTCATCATAGTCCGGGGCACGGCCGTCATGCTTTTCGCCATTGGACAGACGATCGCCGATCTTCATCAGGAAGATACAGCCGTACTCTTTTGTTGCGGCGTTTTCGCGTTCTTTCGGACTCAGATCCGGATAGCGGTCGAGCAGTTCCTGCGAAGTGATGAAGGTGATTTTGTCAGGAAGGCGGTTTACAGCCTGCGGGTATTTGTACCAGACTTCATGTTCCATATGCTTGATGACTTTAAAAATCTGTTCTACATGAGCACGAAGGGTTTCTTCGGTACGCTCTTCTTTGGCAATGACTTTCTCCCAGTCCCACTGGTCGACATATGCAGAATGCAGGTTGTCGAGTTCTTCGTCTTTGCGGATGGCGTTCATGTTGGTATACAGACCGTCATGCATTGCAAAACCGTACTCGCCAAGCGCATTGCGTTTCCATTTGGCCAGGGAGTGAACGATTTCCACCTGTTCATCCGGCAGTTCTGCCATGGTGAAAGATACCGGCTGTTCGGTGCCGTTGAGGTTATCGTTCAGACCGCTGCTCTTTGGAACAAAAAGCGGCGCGGATACACGGATCAGGTTCATTTCCTTGCCAAATTCGTGCTGAAAGGTATCACGGATATATTTGATCGCTGCCTGGGTCTCCTGGACGCTCAGTACTGGATCATAATCTTCAGGAAGAATCAGTTTCATAGTCTCTCTCTTTCTTGAAAAGTTTTTCATTCAAAAATATGAAAAAGTATAGCACAGACAAATTTGACCATCATCGCAGATGAAAGAAGGCCTGAAAAGCAGTCTGGTTTTTCTGAAAACTGAACGAATTTTGAAAAGAATCGACCGATTCTCAGTCTTCCAGAAAGAGAATAGCGAACGGGAAGTTTCCCTGTGAGTAAGGAACGCGATGAAAAAATCGGATCAGCTTGTACTAATCGTGCATAAGAATGGCGGTTTATACTTTTCAGTGAATAAAGTATGTTTTCTTGAACCTGATCCGTTCTCATTTTTTAATGAGTGTTAATCAGTCCGTCCCCAGTCTTCCGGACTGTACGGACGGTTTTTTTCATGTCTGGAGGTATGTGAATGAAGTCTGAAGAAAATGCGGTACGCATGACAGAAGGCTCGATTTCCAGAGCGCTGATTGCCTTCACGCTCCCTGTCTTCTGCGGCCAGCTGTTTCAGCAGCTTTACAACACGGCGGATACGCTGATTGTCGGGCAGCTGCTAGATTCGAGAGCACTCGCGGCGGTTTCGTCGTCCGGCAATCTGATTTTTCTGCTCGTCGGCTTCTTTAACGGCATGGCTATGGGCGCATCGGTTGTCATCTCCCGTTTCTATGGAGCAGGGGATGAAGAGAAGGTCCGTAAGGCGGTTCATACTGTCACGGGTCTCGGTGCGGTGCTTTCGATTGTTCTGACGATCTTCGGCGTCTGGGCTTCTCCGATTCTGCTGAGATGGATGGATACGCCGGCGGATGTCATCGGACTGTCCAACACTTATTTTTCCATCTACTTTGCGGGCGTAACCGGCCTGGTCTTCTATAACCTGTTTTCATCCATCATGCGTGCAGTCGGCGATTCGAAAACGCCGCTCTATTTTCTGATTTTCTCGTCGATTCTCAATATCCTGCTCGATCTGTTCATGATCGGTGTGATGGGGATGAATGTCGAGGGAGCCGCCATTGCGACGGTTCTTTCGCAGCTGATTTCTGCACTGCTTTCGATGTTCTGGCTGATGAAATCAAAAGGACCCGTACAGCTGCGACTTCGAGAAGTCCGCTTCGACTGGCCGATTCTCAAAGATGTCGTTTACAACGGCTTTCCTTCCGGCGTGCAGAACTCCATCATTTCGCTGGCCAATACCGTCGTACAGTCGCAGATCAACCATTTTGGCTATGCGGCAATGGCCGGCTGCGGTGCATATGCGAAAATTGAAGGATTCGCCTTCCTGCCGATCATGTCCTTTGGCATGGCTGCATCCACCTTTATCAGCCAGAACCTGGGCGCCGGCAAGACAGAGCGCGCTAAGGGCGGTGCAAAGATGACCATGATGTGGTCTGTGATTGCGGCTGAGCTTGTCGGTCTGGTTTTCTTCATCTGGGCACCGCAGATGATTGCCTGGTTTGATTCAAACCCGGAAGTTATCGCCTACGGTACGGGCCGGGCAAGAAGCAATGCATTATTCTATTTCCTGCTGGCTTATTCTCATGCCATCAGTGCGGTCTGCCGCGGTGCATCCAAACCGGCTGTGCCGATGTGGATTATGATGGCTGTATGGTGTTTCCTGCGTGTTGCGATTCTCAAGATTACTGAACCTTATGAGAACATCCAGTTTCTGTACTGGGTGTATCCGCTGACCTGGGGAATATCATCGATCTGCTTCTATTTCTTCTGGCGAAACGACCGCTGGCTGCGTCCTTCGTCCAGACGCGGCAGCAATGGCGGACGTCCGGTCCGTTCCAGAATTCAGAGACTTCTTCATCAGTCGGCCTGAGAAGGCGTCTTTCTGAACTGAAACTGTTCCGTCCTTTACAGAAACACTTGCTCCGGCTGAAAGAAATCAGCCGGAGTTTTCCTGGTTTTTCATTGTTTTCAGTTCTTTTCTGAAACAACCATTCAGGGAAAACAGTGTCTTCTGTCCGGATTGGCTCAAAAGGAGTAAATTTGAAGAAAATTTCGAAAATCCTGAAAGATGGAAATCAAGGAGGCAATTCTTATGGATATTCGTTTTGAATCCCGCGAAGTGCTCAAGGATAAACCGCAGGGAGCACTTGGCTTTGGCAAGTACTACACCGACTACATGTTCATCGCTGATTACGATAAAGATCAGGGCGGATGGCACGATGCCCGCATTGTTCCGTTTGGACCGATCGAAATGGATCCTGCGTCCATGGTTCTCCATTACGCACAGGAAACCTTTGAAGGTCTGAAAGCTTACCGTACAAAAGACGGAAAGATTCAGCTGTTCCGTCCGGAGAAAAACGCACAGCGTTTTGCGAACTCCAATGCCCGTCTGTCGATGCCGGCTGTACCGGAAGATCTGTTCATCGGCGCCATCGAAGAACTGGTCAAAGTTGAAAAAGACTGGGTACCAGCTAAAGAAGGCGAATCTCTGTACATCCGTCCGTACATGTTCGCTTCTGAAGCAGCTGTCGGTGTTCATCCGGCTGTTTCCTATAAATTCATGATCATTCTCTCCCCAGTAGGCGCTTATTATCCAGAAGGCATGGCACCTGTAAAAATCTGGGTTGAAGACGAATACGTCCGTGCCGCACCTGGCGGAACCGGATTTACCAAATGCGGCGGCAACTATGCCGGATCACTCAAAGCGCAAGAAAAAGCTGAAGAACACGGCTACACCCAGGTTCTGTGGCTGGATGGCGTACACAGAAAATATGTTGAAGAAGTCGGAAGCATGAACGTTATGTTCCTGATCGACGGCGAAATCTGGACTGCTCCGACAGAAGGAACTGTTCTGCCTGGCGTTACCCGCGATTCGATCCTTCAGATCGTCAGAAGTCTTGGCTACCCGGTTCATGAAGAACATCTCGCAGTCGATGATCTGATGGCTGCTGCAAGAGACGGCCGTCTGCAGGAATCCTTCGGAACAGGTACCGCTGCAGTTATTTCTCCGATCGGCGAACTCTGCTACAAAGGCGAAAAAGCCGTTATCAACAATTTTGAAACAGGCAAGCTGACTCAGCAGCTTTACGATACGCTCACTGGCATTCAGTGGGGCGATGTTGAAGATCCATACGGCTGGACCCGTACAGTCTGCGAAGCGTAAGCCGCTTTCTTCTTTCGCGTTATGGATGAAAGAACACGCCGCGAGCAGGGGAAGCTGTATTGCGTCTATGATGTTCCCGGCAATGAGTGGATCAAAGCCCGCTCTCTGCTGCAGAAGATCAACAGTACGTATGTCCCGGATGAAGCCAGAGCGTATTTTGACGAGCTGCTTGGGGCATTTCCAAAAAGTTCGCATATCACGCCGCCATTCTACTGTGATCTGGGTACCCGAATCTTTTTAGGCCAGTCGGTTCACATCAATATGGACTGCCTGTTTCTGGATGAAGGAAAGATCACAATCGGCGACCGGGTTCTGATCGGTCCGCGCTGTTCGTTCTATACGCCCATCCATCCCATGGATCCCCAGGTCCGTGCTACTGGTCTTGAAACCTGCAAGCCGATTCACATCGAAAACGATGTGTGGCTTGGCGGCAGCGTTACAGTCAATGGAGGCGTGACGATCGGTGAGGGAAGTGTGATCGGCAGCGGTTCAGTTGTCGTACGCGACATCCCCGATCATGTATTTGCCTGCGGCAATCCATGCCGCGTCGTTCGGCCAATTGATCAGCAGGATCAGAAGGAATGGAACGACGCCTGGCAGGACTATCTTCGCGATCCGGATACAGCCGGCATGCCCGAGTCCCATGAATAAGGCACGGGCGCGGTGAATTGCATTCCGGTGCCGGGGGCGTTAAACTTCTGATGAGGGCCAATCTATGAATCCAATTCTTAAAGACCTGACCAAAATTCAGGGGAAAAAGCATATTGTTACGTCCATCGAATATGAGACGCCGACCGAGGAAAAACAGGACGATGTATTCAGCACGGTACGCGATATCCTGCTGGAGGATCTGGACGCATTTTCCAAGATTACCTTTGATGTCATCGAAGGCGGCTCCAAAGTCCGTGTGGAAGTAACCGAAAACGTAAGCAGATAAGTCACAGTCCATTCCGAGCTGCACTGACATTATGTGATGAACAACTGACTGTTCACAAACTATCAAGCCGAACCGGTCTGTTTTGCGAAGATTTCGTGAAATACCGGTTCGGCTTGTTTTCTTTCGGACATGTCGTATTATCATCATTGACGTAAAAGCTCAACCGGTCAGCGGGTCTTTTTTTCTGCACCGGTCTGACTGTTTCTGCCCAGAAATCAGCGGCTGATTCCATTGGAGATGAAGCCGGATGCAGAAACCGGATGAAGAGAAATAAAAAAACGAAGAAAGGATAACTGAAGTATGTGGATTACAGCAGGAATTATTACCTACATTCTGTTCTGGCTGATCTGCATCGTTTCTTATACTGTTCATTACCTGACAGAAGTTATTCAGGTAACCAGCTTCTCGCAGATTCTCTATACGATGAATGCAGGCGCGGAAGGAGCAGAAGGAACGATCGGAACGGCAGTTGCCGGGTTCTTTCAGTCTTACTGGCTGCTGCTTGTGCTGGGAACCGCGGTACTCGCTGCCTATATTTATGTGTGTGTGAAGCACGCCAAACTGAAGAAGACAGGCATTGCCCTTTTCCCGGATAAAAAATGGAACGCCGCATTTAACGGTTCGTCCATTGTTGCCCTGTGTCTGGCTTCCGTAATGCTTCTGACAGGCTTTACCAGCGGTCTTGAAGAAGTCGGCTACAGCGAATTCAAGGAAAACGTGAACCGTGTCAGCGACCTGTACGAAGAAAACTATGTCGAACCGGCGCAGACAACGATTACCTTCCCTGAAAAGAAGCGCAACCTCATTCACATTGTCATGGAATCGATGGAAAGCACCTTTACCTGCCGCGAAAATGGAGGCGGGTATAAAGAAGATCTGATTCCAAACCTCTATGTCCGTTCGCAGGAAGGCCAGAGCTTTGCCGCAAACGGCGATACAACCATCAACGGCGCCTATGTCACAAACAACTCCGGGTGGACTGTTGCCGGTCTTGTCGCACAGAGCGCTGCCGTTCCTCTGAATGTCGGCAACGCCGCATTCACATCCAACCTGGATAAAGACATGGTCTTTATGCCGCACCTGCGTACGCTTGGCGACATTCTTGAAGACGAAGGCTATAACAACTACTTCATGTGCGGATCGGACGGCCAGTATGCCGGCCGTGCCAACTACTATAAGCAGCATGGCAACTACACGATCCTTGACTATGAAGAAGCCGCAAAAGAGAAAGCCATCCCGGAAGGCTACCGTGTCTGGTGGGGATTTGAAGACCAGAAACTGTACCCCTGGGCTCAGAAGACGCTCACCGAGATTTCCTCAAAAGATGAGCCGTTCAACTTCACTCTTCTGACTGTCGATACGCACTTCACTGACGGCTACAAGTGTGAACAGTGCGAAGACGAATTCGACACGCAGTACAAAAATGTCATCAGCTGCTCGGACCGCCAGATGAACGAGTTCATCGACTGGATTCAGCAGCAGGATTTCTACGAAGATACAACCATTGTCATCTCCGGCGACCATCTGAGCATGGACGGTTCGGTTGCCCAGAACATCCCGGGCGGCTATGACCGTAAAGCCTACTTCACCGTTCTCAACGGTCCGGAATACACCACGGATACAAGCCGTGAATACTGCACGCTCGATATTTTCCCGACAATCGTTGAAGCCATGGGCGCAAAGATCGACGGCGGAAAACTCGGCCTTGGCACAAGCCTGTATTCGGGCGAAGAAACTCTGATTGAGCGCATGGGTCTGCGTCAGCTCAATGCAGAACTGACCGCTGCTTCGGATTACTACAATGACGTCATCATGAGCGGTGACGAAACCGATCCGGATAAGAAGAAAGAACCGGCTAAGGAAATGATCGAACAGCCGGATGGCGAACAGTACGAAGAGAACCGCGACAACTTCAGCGATCCGAATTACGCATGGACCGCACCGGCTGTTCCGTACTATCCCACCTACACTCCGCCAGTAACTCCAACGCCGGAAGATCCTGAACAGCCTGGTACGCCGATTGGATCGGATCCAGGCACAAACGGAGGCGGATCGCAGACGCCTGTTCCGCCGACCAGCCAGACTCCAACACCGGAACCTCCGGTAAGTACAGATCCGCTGCCTGATCCTCCGGTCAGCACCGTACCGGATCCGCAGCCCCCTGTTGACCCGACACCGGAACCGCCAGTCACACCTGATCCGGGACCATCGGATCCAGGAGCAATCGATCCTGGAACGACACCTCCAGCAGATGCCGGAGGAACGCCTTCTGCTCCAGCAGCAGTGCCGGATGCAGGAGCGGGCGCACAGGAAGCTCCTGCAGCTTCTGCCGTTCAGTAATACAGACAATCTGATTTATCCAGCAGTCAAGCCGGAATTCTTTCATTGCGAAGAGTTCCGGCTTTTTCATTTTCGCTGGAAAACGGCCAGACAGTCAGAATCCGCAGACAGGCTGCAATGGTGATGAAGCGAGAGTTCCAAACGATTTTTGGTGCACTTGTGTACTCTTAGCACAGGTTTCCTGCCCTTTTGTGTCTGTTCGCCAAACTTTTTTTGTTTTTGAAAATCGCCGCGCCTACAATGAAAGAACCTGATTCGACGGAGCGCTTTCAGAAAAGTGAAAACGTTTTCAGAGAAGTGGGATTGTAAGAAATCTGAAAGAAATTTTCAAAGGTCTGAAACTTGTTTCATCTTAAATTGCGCGGCATTTTCAGCTGTGCTATAAAAGACCTAATCGAAAAAAGGAAGGGTATTTATGAAATTAAGCGGTGCTGAAATCATCGTAGAAAGCCTGATCGAACAGGGTGTAGATACCGTATTCGGCTATCCTGGCGGACAGGTTATTGATCTGTACGATGCTCTCTACGCCAGTTCCGACCGGCTCACGCATGTGCTCTGCTCACATGAACAGCATGCCTGCCATGCTGCAGACGGATACTTCCGTGCAACAGGAAAAGTCGGAACCGTTATCGCCACCTCCGGCCCTGGAGCGACCAACCTGGTCACCGGCATCGCGACGGCGTACCTCGATTCCGTTCCTCTTATTGCCATTACAGGAAACGTATCGAGAAACCTGATTGGACGCGACTCTTTTCAGGAAGTTGATATTACCGGCGTCACTCTGCCGGTAACCAAACACAACTTCTTTGTCAGCGATCCATCCAAACTTGCAGAGACGATTCACAGGGCTTTTGAAATCGCCATGTCCGGCCGTCCCGGTCCGGTTCTGATTGATGTCCCCAAAGACATTCAGCAGATGCAGATTGAATACGAACCCCTTGGCAAAGCGCATAAGGCCGTAGAGAAAACAGTGAATGAAAAACAGATGGCTGCCGCAGTTGAGATGATCAACGAAAGCCAGCGGCCATACATCTATATCGGCGGCGGATCTCTTGGTGCAGATGTATCGAAAGAGATCATGGAGCTTGCTGAAAAGATCGATGCGCCGATCGGCTGCACCCTGATGGGTCTGTCGGCTGTATCGGTCGATCACCCAAGATACCTTGGCATGGAAGGCATGCATGGTCACTACGCCTCTTCGATGGCGCAGAACGAATGCGACCTGATCCTTGCCATCGGCTGCCGGTTCTCGGACCGTGCAACCGGAAATGTAAAGAAATACGCCAGACAGGCGAAAATCCTGCAGCTCGATATCGATGCAGCTGAGCTGAATAAAAACGTTGCTGTCAACCTCGGTCTGGCCGGCGACATTCACGATGCAGTGATCCGCATGCTCAATGCAGTCGATCGAAAAGAACGTCCGGCATGGCATCAGCGCATTCAGGACCTTAAACAGGAAGAGCTCAACCAGCAGGAACAGCTTGCCAATCCGCATAAGCTCACTCCGCAGGCACTCATTCATGAAGTTGCCCGCTATGCAGAAGATGCAACCCCGATTGCGACCGATGTCGGTCAGCACCAGATGTGGGTAGCACAGTCCTATCCGTTCAAGCAGCCAAGAACCTTCGTATCTTCCGGCGGCCTTGGAACGATGGGCTTCGGACTTGGCGCTGCGATCGGCGCAGCATTCGGTTCGAAAAAGCGCACGCTGCTTTTCACCGGCGATGGTTCGTTTGGCATGAACCTTGGCGAACTGGCCACCCTGAAAGCAACAGGTGCACCGGTTGTCATTATCGTCTTTAACAACAAAGTCCTCGGCATGGTTCGTCAGTGGCAGACGCTCTTCTATGGCGCCCACTACTCGAACACGAACCTCGATGAGCGCCAGAGCGACTTCGCAAAGATTGCGGAAGCCTTCGGCATTCCCGGATTCCGTATTGAAACGCTTGAAGAGATGCCGGCTGTCATTGCCCGCGCAATGGCCAAGACTGGCCCCGTTCTGATCGATGTCCAGATCGACCGTGACGAATTTGTTCTTCCGATGCTTCCGCCAGGAGGCAGCATGGATCAGATCATCACCATGCGGGAGGAAATCTGATGGAAAAATTTGAAATTGCCTGCCTCGTAGACAACTCTGCAGGCGTTCTGACCCGCGTTGCCAGCATGTTTACCCGTCGTGGCTTCAATATCAATTCGCTGACCGTCGGCGCGACCGAAGATCCCGAAGTTTCCCGGATTACCATTTCCGTCTTCGGCGATCAGAAAATCCGCTCGCAGTGCATCAAGCAGCTGCGCAAGCTCGTATCCGTAAAAAACGTCCGTGAAATGATTCCGGCTGAACGCGTATCGAGAGAACTTGCGCTGATCAAGCTGCGCAACACCCCTGAAACCCGCCCGGAAATCGTATCGGCAGTCGATATTTTCCGCTGCAAGATTATCGATTTCTCACCCAATACGCTGTGCGTAGAGATTACCGGTGAAACATCCAAGATTGATGCGTTCCTGGAAATCGTACGCCCCTACGGCATTCTTGAAATGTCGAGAACCGGCGTTGTCGCCCTGCAGCGCGGCTGCCACTATCTCTATGAAGAAGAAGTCAGCGAAAGTGCCTTCATGGAGACCGATCGAAACGATCTGCTCGGCTGATTCAGCCGTAAAGATAGAACCAGGATCAGTGATCCTGATGCTTGCTCCAGACCATCCGGAACATGAACAGCTGAAGATAAGCTGATTCGATCTGAAGAAAAAAACAGATTACGGAAATGGATACGGATGTGTCTGTCAGATTCAGACAGAGAAAACAGGATGTTTTCAAAGAAAGGACCGTTATGGAAAACAGAATCTTTTATGAACAGGACTGTGATGTCAATCGCCTGAAAGGCAAAAAAGTCGCCATCATCGGCTACGGAAGCCAGGGACATGCTCACGCACTCAACCTGCGCGACTCCGGTGCAGATGTTGTCATCGGCCTTTATGAAGGAAGCAAATCCGCTAAGAAAGCCAAAGAGCAGGGATTTGAAGTTCTTCCAGTTGCTGAAGCTACAAAAGCTGCTGATATCGTCATGGTTCTGATTCCAGATGAAAAACAGAAAGATGTCTACCGCAAAGAGATCGCTCCGAACCTGAGCGCCGGAAAAACTCTCGCCTTCGCTCACGGCTTCAACATCCATTTCGGTCAGATTGTTCCGCCAGCTGATGTCAACGTCATCATGGTTGCTCCAAAAGGCCCGGGCCACACCGTACGTTCTGAGTACGAAGCCGGCAAAGGCGTTCCTTCACTGATCGCTGTTGAACAGGATGCAACTGGCGACGCTCTCGAGACTGGTCTTGCTTATGCAGCAGGTATCGGTGCTTCCCGTGCAGGCGTTCTTGAAACTACATTCCGTACAGAAACAGAAACCGACCTCTTCGGTGAACAGGCTGTTCTCTGCGGCGGTGTCGTTGCTCTGATGCAGGCAGGCTTTGAAACACTCGTTGAAGCCGGATACGATCCGCGCAACGCTTACTTCGAGTGCATCCATGAAATGAAACTGATCGTTGACCTGATCTACCAGTCCGGATTCGAAGGCATGCGCTATTCGATTTCCAATACTGCTGAATATGGCGACTACATCACCGGCGAGAAGATCATCACCGAAGATACAAAGAAAGCCATGAAGAAAATCCTCAAAGACATCCAGGATGGTACCTTCGCAAAAGACTTCCTGCTCGACATGTCCGATGCAGGTGGCCAGGCTCACTTCAAAACAATGCGCAAGAGAGCGAAAGAGCATCCAAGCTCCAAAGTCGGCGAAGAAATCCGTGCCCTCTATTCCTGGGCTGATGAAGATAAGCTCGTTAACAACTAAAAAAAGAGTCGAAACAGCTGTTTTTTTAAACACGCTGAATCGTTATCTGCAGACAAAAAGCCCGGTCACGGGCTTTTCCTGCTTCTGCAAGACTGTCTGCAAAGAGAAGAAAGGAACCCAATGAAGAGCGATGAAATGAAGAAGGGGTTTGACAAAGCCCCGCAGCGAAGTCTGCTGCACGCCCTGGGTCTGACTCAGGAAGAAATCGACCGCCCGATTGTGGGCATCGTTTCCAGCTATAACGAAATTGTTCCCGGTCACATGAACCTGGATAAAATTACCGAAGCCGTCAAAATGGGCGTCTCCATGGCCGGCGGTACCCCGATTGTCTTCCCGGCAATTGCGGTTTGCGACGGTATTGCGATGGGCCACAACGGCATGCGCTACTCTCTGGTCACCCGCGACCTGATCGCCGATTCGACTGAAGCTATGGCACTTGCACATGCTTTTGATGCGCTGGTCATGGTCCCAAACTGCGACAAGAACGTTCCAGGTTTGCTCATGGCAGCCGCCCGTCTGAACCTGCCGACGATCTTTGTCTCCGGCGGACCGATGCTTGCTGGCCGCATTGACCGGCATAAAACGTCTCTTTCGAGCATGTTTGAAGCTGTCGGTGCCTACAAAGCCGGCAAGATCGACGAAGCCAAGCTCGATGAATTCGAGAAAAATACCTGCCCGTCCTGCGGATCGTGCTCTGGTATGTATACCGCCAACTCTCACAACTGCCTGTCCGAAGTACTTGGCATGGCACTCAAAGGCAACGGAACCGTTCCGGCTGTCTACTCCAAACGCATTGAACTGGCGAAGCACGCCGGCATGCAGGTTATGGAACTGTTCCGTCAGGATATCCGTCCGCGCGACATCATGACGGAAGCGGCATTCCGCAACGCCCTGACTGCCGATATGGCTCTTGGCTGCTCCACCAACTCGATGCTCCACCTGCCTGCAATCGCACATGAATGCGGCATCGATATCGATCTTGATGAAGTCAATAACATCTCTGAACATACGCCAAATCTCTGCCACCTTGCTCCTGCAGGTCCAACCTATATGGAAGATCTCGATGAAGCCGGCGGCGTCTATGCGGTTCTTAAAGAACTCGAAGAAGCTGGCCTGATTGATACGAGCGTTATGACTGTTACCGGCAAAACGCTCCATGAAAACCTCGCAGATGCGAAAAACCTTGATCCGGAAATTATCCGTCCACTCGACAATCCGTATACAAAAACTGGCGGCCTGGCTGTACTCAAAGGCAACCTGGCACCGGATGGCTGCGTTGTAAAACGTTCTGCTGTTGCTCCGGAAATGCTCGTTCATACCGGACCGGCCAATGTCTTTGAATCTGAGGAAGAATGCATTGCCGGCATCTTTGGCGGCAAAGTCAAATCCGGCGATGTCGTTGTCATCCGCAATGAAGGACCGGCTGGCGGACCTGGCATGCGCGAAATGTTATCGCCGACCTCTGCAATTGCCGGAATGGGTCTCGATAAGGAAGTCGCTCTGATTACCGACGGCCGTTTCTCGGGTGCAACCCGCGGCGCTTCGATCGGTCACATTTCTCCGGAAGCCTGCAAAGGCGGCCTGATCGGCTATGTGCAGAACGGCGATATGATTTCCATCAATATTCCTGAATACTCCATTTCTCTGCTTGTCGATGAACAGGAAATTGAACGCCGTAAAAAAGAGATGCCTGTACGTGAACCAAGACCGGTTGATGGCTATCTCAAACGCTACCGCAAGGCAGTATCCGGTGCCGATAAAGGCGCTGTCCTTTCATGAGTACCCCGTTTGATCCGCTGACACTCAGTCAGTCGCTGCGTGAACTCTCGGTCTTCATGGATCTGTATGAAGATGAAGTCTTCATGGCGTTCTGCGACATGATCGACCATATGCCAGACCGGCATCTGCTGCCTCAGAAAATGGCACGCTTTGCGGGTCTGCTCTATAAGCACAGAACCGACAACTGGGCTGACTATCTCGAGCAGCAGGTCCTGACGATGGAGACCTGCCTGGTTCATGAACCAAGTGCCGTATCCAGCCATGATCCATCCATCCGCGAAGACTGCTCATCTGTCATGTTCCAGAGCGCGATGCGCGAACTTTCCGATCTGTCACTGGCCGGTGCCGTTACGACAAAGAAAGTTCTGGCCACCGCTCCGGCGATGTGGATTGCCGAACATAAAAACCTGCAGGGCCGCTACATCAACCGCCTGATGGAACTTGACCGCTATGGAACTGGCGTATTTGCCCAGGCGACTATGTTCCGTCTTGCTCCAGGCGACGGTCTGCAGATCATTCCGGTAAGAAACAGCGATCCGGTTACCTTTGATTCGCTTTATGGCTATGAGTCGCAGCATCAGACCATCATCGACAACACGGAAGCACTTTTAGAAGGGCTGCCCTGTTCCAACCTGCTGCTCTATGGCGATGCAGGAACAGGAAAGTCCGCTTCCATTAAAGCTGTACTGAATAAATTTGCGGACCGCGGTCTGCGTCTGGTTGAAGTCGGACGCGATCAGCTTGATCTGCTCCCCGAACTGCTTGAAAAGCTCAGCGATGAGCCTCTTAAATTCATTGTCTATATCGACGATCTCTCCTTTGGCGAAAACGACGATTCCTTCTCGGCCCTCAAAGCCGTTCTGGAAGGTTCTGTGTGTGCCAGAGGAGCGAGCACAGTCATCTATGCCACCAGCAATCGCCGACATCTCGTCAAGGAAAGCCTTTCGGCAAGAACCGGCGACGATGTTCACCGCCGGGATACGATGCAGGAAACCCTGTCCCTTTCTCAGCGGTTTGGCCAGTGTGTCTTCTTCGAGAAGCCGGCTGAAAAGCAGTATCACCAGCTCGTCGAAGAGATTGCCAGAGAATATGGCTATATGCCGGAAGACGGCGATATGGAAAATTTCTGCAAAGAAGCATCCGCCTACTCGATTGCACAGGGCGGCCGTTCTGCCCGCGCGGCCCGTCAGTTTGTTGAAAACTGTGTCGCCAGACAAGGCTTAGAAGGTAAAAGAGAAGAATAATGTTAACGCTTGAAAAGATCTATCAGGCCCGGTACGTTCTGCGGGATATCATCCGTGAAACGGACCTGATCCCAGCGACAAAAATCCGTTCAGACTGCAATGTCTATCTCAAAACAGAAAACCTGCAGCGCACTGGTTCCTTTAAGATCCGCGGCGCCAGCTTCAAGATTTCGCAGCTCTCTGAAGAAGAAAAGCAGCATGGCGTCATCGCCTGCTCAGCCGGCAATCATGCCCAGGGCGTAGCCCTCGCTGCGCAGTCCTGCGGAATTCCGGCTGTCATCTGCCTGCCGGAAGGCGCGCCGATTTCCAAAGTTGAAGCCACTAAAGCATTCGGTGCAAAAGTGGTTCTCGTTCCGGGTGTCTATGATGATGCCTATGCCGAAGCGCTCCGTCTGCGCGATGAAAAAGGCTATACCTTCATTCATCCATTCGACGATGAACTCGTCATCGCCGGACAGGGAACAATCGGTCTGGAGATTCTCGATCAGATCGATGATGTCGATGCGATCGTTGTTCCAGTCGGAGGCGGCGGCCTGATTTCCGGCGTTGCCTATGCCGTAAAGACTCTTCGTCCAAGCGTCAAAGTGTATGGCGTTCAGTCTGAGGGCGCTGCAAGCATGGCTGCTTCGCTCAATGAAGACCGCGTGGTCTGCCTGGAAAGCGTACGTACGGTTGCCGACGGTATTCAGGTCAAAGAGCCTGGCGAACATACGTTTGATCTTTGCCGCAAATACGTCGATGAGATCGTCACTGTTTCGGATGATGAAGTCGCTACAGCCATCCTCAAGCTGATCGAAACACAGAAGCTGATCACCGAAGGTGCAGGTGCTGTTTCGGTTGCGGCTGTCATGTTCGACAAGATCCCGGTCAAAGGCAAAAACGTCGTCTGCCTGCTTTCTGGAGGCAATATCGACGTTACGATCCTTTCCAAAGTCATCGAACGCGGTCTGCTCAAATCCGGCCGCAGCGATACGCTGGCGATCCAGCTTGAAGACAAGCCAGGCCAGCTTGCAGAAGTCTCCGCTCTGCTTGCCAGCCTTGGAGCGAACGTTGTTTCCGTTTCCTACGAAAAAGCCAGCGAAGGCAGTTCCATTACGGCCTGCGTCCTTCGCATCAACATTGAAACCCGCGATGAAGAACACATCCGTCTCGTACATGAAACGCTTACCGAGGCTGGATTTCATATTCTTCCTTAAATTGAAAGGAACAGATCATGAAACAGATTTCTACGCCAAATGCCCCTGCCGCAATCGGACCCTATTGCCAGGCAGCTGAAGTCAACGGCTTTCTCTTTACTTCCGGTCAGATTCCAATCAACCCGGCAACTGGAGCCATTGAAGCCGATACAATCGAAGCACAGACTGAACAGGTTATGAAAAACCTGAAGGCTGTTCTTGAAGCTGCCGGAACCACACCGGAAGCTGTTGTAAAGACGACCTGCTTCCTGGCTAACATCGAAGACTTTGCAGCATTCAACGAAGTCTATGCGAAAACCTTTACCGGAAAGCCGGCACGTTCCTGCGTTGCCGTTAAGGATCTTCCAAAAGGCGCGCTTGTTGAAGTTGAAGTTATCGCCGCTCTTAACTAAGCTGACCAGAACAGCGCGGAAAAGCAAAGACAGGCAGCAAGCTGAATGCCGTCTGCGGCAGGAAAAAGAAACATTCGGATCGGATAAATATGTTTCTTTTTCTGCCGATATATTCCTCAAATAAAGCAATAAATGCCGGATGTTCTTCCCTGATGGTTCAGGGAAGAACATCCGGCATTTTTCTGTAAAAAACTGAACCTCTTAAAATTTTGTGATCATTCGCTATCGCTTTCAAAAAGGAAGCCCTTACACGTTGAAAAGCAAATGGCATTGATTACAATACAGGTTATGTTCAGAAATAAATTTTCGATCCGTGACCATTCGATCGGCTATGCCACTGCAGCCTACGTCATCTTTCTGCTGGCCTGCATTCTGAGCTATGCCATCGACTACATAACCAATGTGATCCAGGTCGAGTCCTTTTCTCAGTTCCTGTATACCATGCAGGTCGGCATGGGCGGCGCAGGCAATACCGTCATGCAGATTCTGCAGGGCTTTGCGATGAGCTGCGGCGTGCTGATTGCGTTTGCGACGCTGCTCTATGTTCTTGTCGTATGGCTTTGCCGTCAGACAAAAAAGGAACACGGAGCAGAGAAGAAAGGATCTAGCCATAAGAGTCTTCAGACAAAAGCGCTGGTTACCCTCAACTGCGGATGCCTGCTCAGTGCAGCCGGCGGAGCGGGACAGTTTGTTTCCCGGATCAACGACGGCTATTCGGCACTGAAAATCGACAGCTACCTTGAAGAGCAGCAGACCTATTCGCGTCTGTACGAAGACCATTACGTTCAGCCGGCATCGGATATGATCCATGCGCCCAAAAAGAAGAAAAACCTGATCTATATCTATATGGAATCCATGGAGTCCACTTTCTCGGATGTTGAACATGGCGGCGGCTTTCAGGAAAACCTGATTCCAAATCTCACGCGTCTGGCGATGGAAAACAACGACTTTTCCAATGCGGACGATGACAGCCTCAATGGCGGCCGGGTCACCAGCCAGACCAGCTGGACAGTTGCCGGAATGACTGCGCAGACATCCGGAACGCCCCTTGGCGTTTCCAACTCACAGTACAATCACTCCTTCGAGGAAGACATGCTCTTTCTGCCAAACGTCGTAACGCTTGGCGATCTGCTCGAAGATCAGGGCTATACGAATATGCTCATGTGCGGTTCAGAGGCCAGCTACGCCGGTCGTTCGAACTATTTCCGCCAGCATGGAAACTATGAAATCTTCGATGTGCTGACCGCCAGAGAAGAAGGCTATATCCCGGAAGACTACAACGAGTGGTGGGGCTTTGAAGATGCCAAGCTCGTTGAGTTTGCCAAAGAGAAGATCACTGAACTTGCCAGTAAGGATGAACCGTTCAACTTCACAATGCTCACAGCCGATACGCACTTCAAGGACGGCTATCTGTGCCCTGACTGCAAAGACGAGTTTGATGAGCAGTACGAAAATGCCATCCGCTGTTCAGATAAAAGGATCAGTGAGTTCGTCTCCTGGATTCAGCAGCAGCCATTCTACAAGGATACAGTCATCGTGCTGAGCGGCGATCATCTGTCGATGGACAGCCTGATCAGCCAGTCGGTTGGCCTGGATTTTCCAAGAAGAACCTACTTTACTGTGATCAACGGACGCAGGTATACACTCGATCAGCGACGCGACTATGCGACGCTGGACATTTTCCCGACAACCCTTGAAGCGATGGGCTTTGACATTGACGGACACCGCCTTGGACTGGGAACCTCCCTGTATTCCAGTGAGCCGACGCTTGTGGAGTCCGTGGGCTTTGAGGCGCTCAACCAGCAGATCTCGTATCGCTCCGAGCGCTACGAAAATGAGATCCTCAAAGATGACGGCTATACGCCAGGACAGGACAGCGAAAACGGGGAACTCCCGTTTGGATTCAGCGAAGCCGAATCCATGAGCCGTGCACAAAAAGAATCAGAAGAGAAGCAGAGACCGGAGACCGAATAAATCGGCTCCGGTTTTTCTGTGCGCTGGTGATGTTGATGGCGATGATGCTGATTAAGGCCCAGCCGTGTCTGGATTGGCCTGCTGAGCGTACGTACTGCTTTCTATGATGAAAGAGCAGTGAGCAGGGCAGATCGAGCCGGAGGAAAAGAAAAACAGCAGCGACAGGAGAGGCATGCTGCAGGGAAGAATCCTTCCTGTGACTCTGCTGTGTGCTGCTGATTGATCTGCTCTCTTCCTCTCTTTGAGCTCTGTTTCATATTCTGGAAAGGAAAGAAGGAAACTGTCCGCAAAGAGAATAGATGAGATGGGAATCAATGTCATTAAGTTAAGGAGGGATAAAAATCGTATACCCTGTTCATGAGC
>Strawberry_p1__coassemble_1977_pt1 | contig 24222 bp, 20 predicted proteins | sample Strawberry_p1__metabat2_high_PE_023 | metagenome-assembled genome bin Strawberry_p1
AAAAGAAGATATTCTTTTTGGTCAGCAAAGGCAGTTTAAGCAAATTTCCGGATTGCGTCAATGACTTTGAATGCACATCTATATTTAGATATCAGCATCTGGTCACTTGCAAAATACTCATTATGCCGAAGAAATCTATTTGAAAAAAGATCTTGAATATCTGCCATAACATTCGTAAACATTCGTTTGCTGGTACATACTCGTTTGAATACGAAAAGAGCAGAAATTAAATCGTGAACAATATAATTTTCCAGATTCCTTTTGATCATTCTTCCAGGAAGATTAATCAGTGATCTAAGTTCATTGGAAACAGATTTCGATGGCTTAAATTGGGAGCCGTTGGAGGTATAAGATTGACGCAGTGAATTGAACAGGCAAATTGTTATGGTCCGCTACAATTCAAAGGTTTTTAGCAAATTATAAATTCTTTTTAATTCGTCCAGATCATCAACTTTTTCAGCTGTAGCTTTTTCGAAATAGTGAAGAAATAGTTTTATGAAGGAATCATAGGTACACATTTCAACCAGGCTCATACAGATAATGTTTCCTGGTTATGAATCCATAAATCACGAATTGCGGAATGCTTTTTCTCTTCAAGGTTTTCTTTGATATACGGATATCGGTCAAATAACTCCTGAGCAATTGAATATCCATCTTCTTGAGGATCGTTCGTTATAGCTCTGATTAACATAACTTTCAGTTGATGCTCTATTGAAAGGCAGAGATCGAGAACGATGGACCGAAAACGAGCATCAACGATAGATAACTCGGCAATATACGCAAATACAAGGCTGGAAAATTTACCATCTTTATTCCTGACATAATTCTTTGTATAAGATTTCAGCTTGAAAAAATAATTATTATGTTGGAGGAAATCTTTTGCTTCTTCTTTGCTTATGATTGAAAATTCAATTCTATCCTGTTCCATTTTTTCAATCTGTTCATCAAAGCTAAGTTCAGGTTTAGTTAGCTCGTTATTTTTCATAGCGATTTTTGTTTAGTCCGGATAGAACGCCTCCAGAATTGTCTCTAAGTTTCCTTTCTTCAACCACTCTAATGAGCGGTTTTTTTCATTCATGGGGACCAGCGCAGCTGGCCGCCATGAATGAAAAAAACCGCCTAAATGGCGGGCGCCGGACAGTATCCATTTGGATAAACGCGACGAAGATCTTCTGTAATCATTTCCCAGTCGCTTTCTGAATCATCAGCCGTACGTTCGTTCCATTCGCCAAGATAGGGGATGAATCCCATGTGGCTGGCGGTGATAATCTGAACGTGTTCGCCGCTGCCAAAGCGGGCATACAGCGGGTATCTGGAGGGAACCTCATCAAAGGCCAGAGCCAGCCGGGAAACGAGAACTTCAAAAGCTGGACCGGACAGCTCAGAATCCATACAGGAAAAGGACAGGGCGAGTCGATTCTGGCCAAAGTCTTCACGTTTGCACAGTCGTGCATGAGCGGCAGGCTTTCGATCGACATAAAGGGTGATTCCCTGCGGATCCTGATCCACCGTCCAGCCTGCAGGAAGCGGGCGAACGCGATAAATGGACCGTCTGGGCAAAACCATCAGGACATCCTGTGTTCGGTAATACTCTGTCATAACTGCTCCTTCTTTCCGGCAGACGCCTCAAAGACGCGGGGGGATTCTGCCGTCATTCCGAATTTTTTATATGGTAATTGATTTCACGCTTCAGCGAAAGCCGTTTTCTTTTTCGGACTTCATTTCTATCATTTTCCGGCTTTTTTCTCAGACAAGTGACGTGATTTAACTATCTTTTATCGGGCAATTCTCTTTTCTGTTCCGTTCTGCTATCTTGTCTGTACTCATTCAGACTGAAAGAAAGGAAAACGGGAGTACGTATCCTCCGCATCTCCCGCACTTGATTTATGAACGCAATCTCTGAACAGACAGTTTCCCCGCTTGAAGAAACCGTACACCGTCTGTACGCCACCCAGAATACAAACTGTGCTGAAACGCTTCTTGCTGCATGCAATGAAGTGTATGACCTCGATCTTCCGGAATCCTCCATCCGGCTGATGTCCGGTTTTGGATCGGGACTGTATACAGGAAACGTCTGCGGCGCCCTCTGCGGACTGACCGCTGCACTTTCCATGCTTCTTGTTGAAGACCGTGCCCATACCTGCAAGCCGCTGCGTCCCAGCCAGGTCCTTCTTGTCCGCAATTTCCGGCAGATCCTTGGCGAAACGCAATGCGCTAAGTGTAAAGCACTTCATCACTCTGAAACAGAACGCTGCCTGAAAACCTGCCTCCTGGCAGCCCAGGCAATGAACCAGACTGTAAGCGAGCTTGAAGAACAGGGCGTTCTTGTTCTGCCTGCATCCTGCAAAGCCAAAGCAGAAAGCCAGAACGAACCAGCGAAGTAATCTTCTGGTCTGCTGCTTTCGTACCCGGACAGAAACAGTCCACAAACTGCTTAGAAAACAGAAACGATCCCTGAAGGATGCGCTGCACTGCAGTCTCCTTTCAGGGATCGTTTTATTTCTGTTCTGCGGGTATGCGTAAATCAGTTCCGGGAAATACGTTTTCTGTATCCCTGTGTCTGTTTTACTGTTTCTTGGAGAACCAGCCTTTTTTCTCAGACGGTTCCTGACGGTCGATTTCGTCCCACTGTTCATCGAGCTCTTCATCGGTATCTTTTGCATGCAGAAGAGCCTGATATTTAGGATCGTTGTCTGCCAGACGCATGCGGGCAGCTAAAAGCAGGGCCTGCTTGCGGGACTTGTTGAGGAGTCTTGCATAGACCAGGAAAATCCACAGAGCAATCACAAAGAGCACACCAGAAGCGATAATCACAGGCAGGAAGCCTTTGAATTCGTACTGCAGCCACATCGTCAGTGCCGAGCAGACCATGACAATAAACAGAAGGAACATGGTTGAACGGCAGGAAGAAGAAAACTTCGTGAAGTAACGGTATTTATCTTCTTCGTTTTCAATGACCTTGGTCAGGTCGCCTTCTTTGCGTTCATTGCGGACAACGTACCAGCCGGCATCACGACGGTTGCGGCTTGGAGACGTGTCAATTTCCTTCCATCCCTCTTCTTCGAGCTGGTTCCAGTAGTCTTCGCCTGGTTCTTTTGCGAAGTAGAGAATCTTGTAATAGAAGTTATGCGGTTTGCCCTTGATGAAGTAGAATTTCTTTCCTTCATGGTGGACATAGTGGAATCCCTGGCGGGACTGTTTATTCAGATAGTCTTCTGTCTTTTTGTAGTCAGACATCAGGAAGCTCTTCCGGTCGAGATACTCGTCATATCGGTAGTCGTCAACCAGACTGGCTTTGGGATCATAGACTTCATCCTCTTCAGCCGCTTCTCTTTCTTTCTGCGCTTTGCGTTCTGCTTTTTCCTTGGCACGGCGGATGGCTTCTTCTTTTTTCTTCTTTTCCATCTGCGCCATTTTTTCGCTGAGCGAAGGCAGTTCCGTTTTCCGGGTTACGCCTCCCTGCTCTGCTGCTGCAGAAGCTTCTTCACTGTCAAAGAGATCCTCGCCGAGTTCTTTACTTTCTTCGGATGCTTTGCCAAATCCGGACTTGAGCAGTTCCGTGAAGGTTTTCGGCTTTTCAGAAGACGGATCGATCAGTTCAGCGCTGGCGATCAGCTCTTCAAAGCTGAGTTCGCGCTCGTGACTCTGTCCATCGTCTTCCTGGTTCTGTTCCTGCTGGGAAGCTGGAAGAGAGTTAATCAGATCTTCCATCGTTTTCATAGTTTCATCTTCCAGGAAATGATGGACGTGTTCTTCTTTTTCCAGGTTCAGCGCCATTTTTGCGGCTGCTTTTTCATCCTGCGGAACAAACTGTACGATCTCCTCTTTAAGTTCGACGGTTTCGGTTTTTTCATCGTTCTCGTCGTCCTCAAAGTTTGGAATATTCAGTTTCAAAGGCACTTTCTTCGGGGCTGGATGTGCGGTTTCTTCTTTGCCTGTTTCCGGCTTGTTTTCACTGGATGTCAGAGCCGAGAAGGAACGGCGGATCCGCTTGCCGAGCTTTGAGCCTTTCGTGGGAGCTTTTGAAGAAATCGTTCGGGCTTCTTCAAGAACCGAGTTCATATCAAAACCATCGACCATGGGTTCTTCAATATGAAGAGACGGAATCGTACCGTCCTGAAGGAGATCAGAGAAGATTCCGGCACTCTGCACTTCATCATTCTGTCCGCGCAGGCGCTCAGTCTCTGTATTCAGCTCTGCGTCAGAACCGGCAGGATCGACAGCTGACGTACCGTCTGTTCGATCTGCACTTGCCTCGTTCAGGTCCTCGCTGCCGGGCGCCTGTTTCTGTTCGTCTGCCATTTCATCACCTTTTCTCTTTCTGAGCCTTTCGATTCATTCTAGACCGAAAGTTATGATCTGTCATCTTTCGAAAATTCGATAACTGTTCTGCACATTATATTAATTTCATGTGAATTATCGAAAGTATGACCATTCTCCGGCGATTCTGTTTTTTGATTCATTTGTGCCGTAGGTAAAGAAAAATCCGGCCATCTTCCTGCCGGACTTCTCCCATAATTTTCCCCAAATAACACGCGCGTCTATTCGCCGGAAAATTCAGCCGTAAAGCTTCCGTCACGGAATACCGGAACGCTTGTACCGTCTGCAGTAATGCCATCGATATTGAGGTCTTCTGCACCGACCATGAAGTCAACATGGATGGCGGACTGGTTCATTCCCTTCACTTCCAGTTCTTCACTGCTCATGCCCTGCGCGCCTTTCATTGTTTCGCCATAGGACTGACCAAACGCAAAGTGGCATGCCGCATTTTCATCAATCAGAGTGTTGAAGTAGATGCGGCCCATCTGGCGGATCGGTGTCTTCTTGTCGACAAACGCAATTTCGCCAAGACGACTACCATTTGGATCACTGTCGAGCAGAGCGCCAAGGCTTTCATAACCCTCATCGGCATGATAGTCGACAACTTCACCGTCTTTGAATGTAAAGCCAAAGCCATTAATCATCTGTCCGTTCCAGGAAAGCGGAAGCACAGCTTCCAGAGTACCGTTGACACCAGTTCTCGATGGCGCACTGAACAGTTCTTCTGTAGGCATATTGCAGTTGATGAAACGGCCGTCTTCGAGCTGCGTTGCACCGCCGCAGAACTGTGCGCCTTCCGGCATATCTACCCAGAGATCGGTTCCGTTTGAAGACGTCAGATGAAACTTGCGAAAGTTTCTGCCATTGAGCTTTTCGCATTTGCGCTGCAGATCTTTTGTGTGCTCATCCCAGTTTCGATCGACATCCCCTTCTGCCCGGCAGATCTGAATCATATCGTCCCACATTCTGTCCATGGCCTGATCATCTTCCAGATCCGGGAATACTTTCTTTGCCCAGGCACCTGTTGGCACAGGGATAACAGTCCATGCCAGCGTGCCGTTATCAATTCCTGCTCTGTAGCGGTCTGCTTTGGTACGCATGGCAAGCGAGCGGCGAAGAATGCGATCCGGATCAATTCCCTTCATCGCATCGGGATCTTCACCGACCAGAGAAATAAATGCGGCTTTCTCATCCGCCTGCTGCTGCAGACGATCAATCATCCATGCCGGAGGATTTGCAAGATCCTCATCGCTTGCATGCGTATACTGCAGACGATCCAGCACGGGATCCCCGCATACAACGCAGACATCTTTAGCGCCAGCTTTCCATGCTTCTTCGGCTACCTTTCGTATCATCTCAATCATTTCATACTGTCCCCGGATCACTACTGTCTGTCCGGGTTTTACGCATACACCGCGCTCAACTGCTGCTTTGGCAAGCTGATCCATCTGTTCATTTCGATTCATTTCCAGTCTCCTTCCTTCATCCATGCAGGCAGACGGTATTTTTGGCTGCCTGTATGTTCAGAACACAGATATTCACCTATGTGTTCTGAACCAGCCGGTATAAACGCCCTTTCGCCGGCTGAAGATCTTTCTTCGATTTATTGTACCGGAAATCTCTCAGAAGACCTGATCCGGCTCTGTCCGGCTTTTTTTGGCCTGCAGAAGGCATTCGAATCGATACAGAACTCCGAACACAGAAAAAGCCGCAGGTCTATATGGAAATCCATACAGAGCTGCGGCAGATGATCCGGCTATACAGACTATGAACGGCTGTTCGAAGATGAAGAGCCGCTATCTTTTTTAGGATGATCTTTTCGATACATCTTCACAAACCTGGGTTCTTCTCCCGGATGATTTCTGTTGCACGATGTTCTGCAGGAGGTACAGTTTCCTGTGCAGTCCGGCTGATGCCGTTCATAAATAATCGCAGCAATCAGCAGTGCGGCAAGTATAAGAATGATAAACAGATCCCATGGATTCATGTAATCCCTCATTTCTTCCTGCATGTCTTCTGTACCGGCATGCAGGTCCTTCAGTATTATCCGCTTCTCTTGTTTTATTCCGGCTTTTTCTGCTCTGTCAAAGAAAGAAGACAGAGTGCCATTTCATGAGATGCGGGCGCAAGCCTCTTCGCTGCAGAGCTTTTATATCCCTGAGTTCTTCATGAGCGATAGCCTGAACTGTGGCGGAAATAGAGCCATGCAGCCAGGCAGACGGATACGGAAATCAGAAGCGGAACCCAGGCAACTGGCCAGGGCAGACCGGTAACGTTCATGCCATAGAAGCCGTAGACCATGTTTGGAATCGAGAGAACGAGCGTGATCACGGTCAGACGCTTCATGATGATATTCATATTGTTATTGATGACATTGGAAAAGCCGTCCTGCGTCCGGCTTGAAATATCGAGATAGATCTCGCACATCTCAATGGCCTGATTGACTTCAATCAGCACATCGTCGAGCAGTTCTTTATCCTGCTCATACATCGGAATCTGCTTGGATCGAAGAATCCGCTGGAGCGTCTGCTGTTCAGCTTTCAGAGAAGTCGAGAAGTAGATCAGACTCTTATCGAGCGTAAGCATGTCGATCAGACTCTCATTGGACATTTTCTGATACAGCTTCTGCTCGGTCTGGTTGCTCATCCGGTTAATCTGCCGAAGCGCCATCAGGTATTCCTGCGAGATGAGCAGAATGACCTGCAGAAGAAACCGGGTTTTATAATGCGTATCCAGTTTCCGGACTTTGCCGGAAATTAGAGCATCAATTGTGGAATTATGATGGGCGGAGATCGTTACAAGCATGCCGTCCAGAAAAATCACTCCCACAGGCATGGTGATCCAGGAATCTACATTCTGCCGCGGACTATCTTCCCGTTCCGGATAGTCAACGATGACAAGCGTCTGTTTCTGATCGTCTGAATGATCGATATAGGACGATTCTTCTTCATCCAGCGATGCCCGGATAAACTCTGGCTGCATATGAAGCGTATTGAGAAGATAGTTTTTTTCCGCTTCATCTGGTTCAACGACGCAGACCCAGCAGCCTCTTGCCGGCTGTTCAATGGGTCTGAGCGTTCCGTCCAGTGCGGTTTTATAGTAAGAAATCATCGAATCTCTCCCTTTTCGAATCCGGGAAACTCCCTGTTCTGGCAGGTCTGTCTCCTTCATGATACCCGGGTGAATCATTTTTACTTTGTACAGGCCTGAAGACTTGAAGGAGCTGCGCTGCAGGACAATGGAAAAACCTGCCCGGCAAGAACAGATTTGCCCATGTACTGGTGTATGTGCAGGGCAAATAGAATAAAACGCCTGATTCAGAACAGACAGGTTTCTGTCCGCTCTGCTCAGGCGTTTTGATCTGGTTAATTATGCTTTGGTTTCTGTCTGGCGATCCGTCTTTGAGAGATCGACTTCCGGGCACCCCTGGAAAAGACTACTTGTTCTGGTCAGGAAGCGAGGGCATATCCTGCTGGTTTTCAAGGATTTCGTTGATGATCAGTTCGCTTTCAAGATCGGTTCCAATCAGATTGCTTGTCGGTGTGCAGTCTTCTTCATTGGATGCTTCATCCGATTTCTGCTTTTTGGAGTCATCTTTTTTTGCGGAATCTGCTTCCGGTTCGCGGATGCCCTGCTGATCGATGACTTCTGCAATTTCTGCTGCGGTTTCAAGATTGGCGGCGCTCAGCTCTGCCTGGACAGCCTGTTCCGGTGTAAAACCGCCGGTATTCTGCTCTTTCGATGCTTCATCCGGTTTTACAGGAAGATCCGGATTCTGCGTGTCAGGATGAGGTGCATTTCCGGCAGGAGATGGCATAGCCGGGTTCTGTTTCTTTTTGTTTTTGAAGGAAGACCAGTCGCATCCGGCTGCTTCCCAGAGGCCGGCCAGTGTAAGAATCAGACCTGTGCTGACATAAATTGCACGTTCGATTTTGGCACTGCCTGCATCTTCGAAATACGGTCCGACGAATTCGTAGTCGTAGTCATAGCCGTCATCGCCATAGTAGCGGTTGTATTCGTCAAGGCCGTGGCGCGTCATGTCGAACGTAAATCCGCTCTCGCCGGAAGCCCAGTCATCTGTATCAAATGGAATGGTCCATTCGCCTCTGCCGCTCTGTCTGCGCGGTTCAACTTCCATTTCATAATCGGAATCTACCCATGCCATGTCTTCATACGATGGAACATGGACGCAGAGTCCGCAGATCAGAACGATCACGCCTGCTGCTGTTGTAACCATTGAAACAATGTGTTTGCCTGTCATAGAAAATCCTCCTGAAGATCAGCAGTTCGCTGATCTGACATGGACGATTGTAGAAGCAGTTTCTCAATCGACCGTTAAAACAGCCCGGAAAATACAAAAGATGCCGTCACCCGTCTCATACCGGATGGCGGCAAAAAAGTTAAGACATATGATCAGAAAATAATGTTTTCCGGATAGTGCATTGAAAAGGAATTCCGACAGGGATTACCGATTAGAAGAGGCCTTTGATTACACCGTTTTCATCGATGTCCATATCCAGAGCAGACGGATGAGCCGGCAGTCCTGGCATGGTCAGTACAGTTCCAGTCAGTGCAACGATGAAGCCTGCACCAAGGGAAGGACGCAGTTCGCGAACGGTAATATTGAAGCCTTTTGGAGCGCCCATGACTTTGGCATTGTCGCTGAGCGACATCTGTGTTTTAGCCATGCACACAGGCATATGATCCCAGCCGGCTTTATTGAAGGTCTCAATCTGCGCTTTTGCTTCATCGGTAAAGATGACATCATCGGCACCATAGACCTTGCGGGCAATCTGGCGGATCTTTTCTTCGATCGGCTCGTTTTCATCGTAAAGCGGGGCAAACGAGTTTTCCTGAGCGCAGATGTCGATGACTTTTTCAGCCAGATCGAGCGCGCCTTCGCCGCCTTTCGCCCATACCTGAGACAGAGAGAGCGGATGTCCGTTTTCTTTGCACCAGTTTTCGAGAGCTGCGATTTCATCCGGCGTATCGGAATCAAACCGGTTGATGGCTACGATATAGGGCAGACCAAACTGCTGAATGGTGTTAATGTGCTTAGCCAGGTTGGCACAGCCTTCCAGCATGGCTGGAATGTTTTCTTCTTTGAGGTCTTCGAACGCAACGCCGCCATGCTGCTTGAGCGCACGGATGGTTGCAACGATGACAACTGCGTCAGGATGCAGACCGGCCATGCGGCATTTGATGTCGAGGAATTTCTCAGCACCAAGGTCAGCACCAAATCCAGCTTCCGTTACGACATAATCAGCCAGTTTCAGAGCTGTTTTGGTTGCGATAACGGAGTTGCAGCCGTGTGCGATGTTGGCGAATGGTCCGCCATGTACGAGAACAGGGTTGTGTTCAAGCGTCTGAACGAGGTTTGGCTTGATGGCATCTTTCATGACCATAGCCATTGCGCCTTCGGCTTTCAGATCGCGGCAGTAAACCGGCTTGCCGGAGTGGGTGTAGCCGATCAGCATGTTGCCAAACCGTTTTTTCAGATCCATCAGATCATCGGCAAGGCACAGAGCAGCCATGATTTCGCTGGCTACAGTGATGTTGAAACCGTCGGTACGTTCGATGCCGTTGACGCGGCTTCCCTGACCAATGTTTACCTGACGGAGCGTACGGTCGTTCATATCGAGGCAGCGTTTGAAGGTAATGTTATCCGGGTCAAGATCGAGCTCATTTCCCTGATACATGTGGTTGTCGATCATTGCGCAGAGCAGGTTGTTTGCGGTTGTGATCGCATGCATGTCGCCGGTAAAGTGCAGGTTGATGTCTTCCATCGGAACAACCTGGGCATATCCGCCCCCTGCGGCGCCGCCTTTGAGTCCAAATACAGGACCAAGGGAAGGTTCACGCAGAGCGATCATGGTCTTTTTGCCAAGACGGCAAAGCGCATCTCCAAGACCGACTGTCGTGGTCGATTTGCCTTCGCCAGCTTTGGTCGGGTTGATCGCGGTAACAAGGATCAGCTTGCCGTCTTCACGATCTGAAAGATCCAGCGAGTGAAGATCGATTTTTGCTTTATAGCGGCCATAATTCTCAAGAGCCATGCGGTCGATGCCGGCCTTGTCCGCTACGGTTTCAATGGGTTCGAGCGCGCATTCCTGCGCGATCTGAAGATCACTTTTTGCCATATCCGTCCAGGTCCTTCTTTCCAATATCACTGCGGCAGAACAGATCGTTTTTCTCGATCTTTGCCACATCGTCATACGTGGCTTTCATGGCCTCTTCAAGCGTGTCTGCCAGGTTTACAACCATCAGGACACGTCCGCCGTTTGTCACAAGCTTTCCATCCTGCAGTTTTGTTCCCATGTGATAGACATCGCCGTTCACATCGTCCAGGCCTCTGATCTCAACGCCTTTGGTAGACGATGCCGGATAGCCGGTCGAGGCGAGAACAACGCCATGGCTTGTTTTTGAAGTCCATTTCAGCTCAGGTTTAACGCCGTTCATGACATCGAGCAGGGCCTGCACGAAGTCGCTTTCCAGACGCGGCAGAATGACTTCTGCTTCCGGATCGCCAAAACGGGCGTTGAATTCAATTGTTTTAATGCCGTCTGCAGTCACCATCAGGCCTCCGTAAAGGAAACCGGTAAATGGAACGCCTTCAGCTTTAAGGGCTTTAGCCATTGGAACCATGATTGTTTCCATGGCGGTATTCACCAGTTCCGGCGTAATTTTGCGCACTGGAGAATAGCTGCCCATTCCGCCCGTATTCGGGCCTTTGTCGCCATCAAAAACGGCTTTATGGTCCTGCGCGCATTCAAGCGGTACAACCAGGTCGCCGTTAGCGAGCGCAATCAGCGAAAATTCGAAGCCTTCCAGATACTCTTCGATGACCACAGAGTTTCCGGGAATGGAAAATGCGATATCGATGGCATCGAGTGCTTCCTGTACATCATCGACACAGACGGTGACGCCTTTGCCGGCTTTCAGTCCGTTTTCCTTGATGACAATCGGTACGCCTTTTTCTTCGACATACGCTTTGGCAGACTCTGCATCATGGAAGGTCTGATAATCAGCAGTCGGGATGCCATATTTTTTCATCAGCGATTTGGCGAAGTCTTTGGATGATTCAACCTGCGCTGCGCCTTTGGTCGGACCGAAAACCGCAAGAGAGCGTTTTGTGAATTCATCGGCAACACCTGCAGCAAGCGCATCTTCCGGACCGACGATGATCAGATCTACGCCATTGTTCTGGGCAAAATCAGCCAGACCTTTAATGTCGCTGCTCTTCAGGTCAACAAGCGTGCCAAACTGCGCCATGCCCGGGTTGCCCGGCGCACAGAAGACTGTATCAACCTGCGGGGATTTTGAAGCGGCAAGCGCGAGCGCATGCTCGCGGCCGCCGGTTCCAATAACAAGAATATTCATGCTTGTTCCTGTCGCTTTCTAGTGTTTGAAGTGACGGACGCCAGTGAAGACCATGGCGATGCCGTTGCGATTGCACTCATCAATGGACAGCTGATCCTTGATCGATCCGCCCGGCTGAATGATTGCGGTAACGCCTGCTTTAGCAGCTTCTTCAACGGTATCGGGCATCGGGAAGAATGCATCGGAAGCCATAAAGGAACCTTTGGCTTTTTCGCCAGCCTGTTCAATGGCAATCTTCGCAGCACCGACGCGGTTCATCTGACCGGCACCTACGCCGATGGTCTGATCGTCTTTAACCAGAACGATCGCATTGGATTTAACGTGCTTAACAATGTTCCAGCCAAACAGAAGCTGTTCAAGTTCTTCTTCGGTCGGCTTGCGGTTTGTCGGGCAGGTCAGTTCGTTGACATCAAGACGATGGGTATCCATTTCCTGAACGAGCAGGCCGTCGTTGACGTTGGTGTATTTGAGAACTGTATTTGGTTCAAGAGTGGTATCGAGCTGGAGCAGACGGATGTTTTTCTTGCGGGAAAGAATCTCAAAGGCTTCATCGGTAAACGAAGGCGCAATGATGATTTCCAGGAAGATTTTCGAAAGCTTCTCAGCGAGTTCTTCGTCGACTTCATCGTTGAGGGCAACAATGCCGCCAAAGATAGAAACCGGGTCTGCATCATAGGCTTTGTCCCAGGCTTCGTTGATTGTTTCGCCGATGCCGACGCCGCATGGGTTCATATGTTTCAGACCGACAGCGGCTTTCTGTCCGCCGTCGAATTCTTTAAGAACTTCGATGGCTGCGTTGCCGTCCTGAATGTTGTTGTAGGAAAGTTCCTTGCCGTGCAGCTGTTTTGCGCTGGCCAGGGAGTATTTCGGGTTCATTCCTTTGTAGAAGGCAGCTTTCTGGTGCGGGTTTTCGCCATAGCGCAGATCCTGCACTTTATCGAATGTGATGGTCAGGCTTTCCGGGAATTCTTCTTCGGTGTTCTTTGTCAGATAGTCTGCAATCATCGCATCGTAGCGGGCTGTATGACGGAAGACTTTTGCAGCCAGATGCTCGCGGGTTTCGAGGCTTGTTTCTCCGTTTGTCTGAATTTCTTCAAGAACTTTTGCGTAGTCAGCCGGATCGCAGATGACCGGGATATAGCGGTAGTTTTTGGAAGCGGAACGGAGCATGCTTGGACCGCCGATATCGATGTTTTCAATAATTTCTTCGTGGGTAACGCCCTCTTTCTGCACCGTTTCCTTGAAGGGGTACAGGTTGACGCACACCAGATCGATATCCTGGATGCCCAGATCGCGGATCGCTTTAACGTGTTCCGGGTTGTCCCGTACGCAAAGCAGTGCGCCGTGAACGGCTGGGTGAAGTGTTTTTACACGTCCGTCCATGATTTCCGGGAATCCGGTTACGTCGGAAATGGAAATGGTCTCAATGCCGGCCTGGTCGAGGGCAAGGCGTGTGCCGCCTGTCGAGATGATTTCATAACCCGCATCGCGCAGGCCTTTTGCGAAATCAGTGAGTCCGGTTTTGTCTGAAACGCTGATCAGTGCTCTTTTCATCGCTATTCTCCTTTTCTCTTCTCTGTCCTGTTCGGATTTCTCTCTATGACTCTGCCTGATCTGGCAGAGCGGTCAGCCGGCTTCTCTCTGTTTATCCATATATTCAATAGATAAACAGAGAAAGTTCCGGCATTTTTTTCATTTCAGTTTTGAACACCCGTTCTTCCGTTCATGAAGAAAACGGGTATTCAGAGGCCGCCTCTGGCAGTTATTCCTGCTCAAGCTCTTTGGCAAGAGCGGCAGCTGCCATGTTGACGCCTTTGTAGAAGGTCTGATATTCCGCTGCATGGACGGCGCTTTCAAGTTCTTCAAGGCTCCATGCGGGATCAACCGGTACTTCCTGCTGCAGAATGACGGGGCCTGTATCGACGTTTTCATCGATGTAGTGAACCGTAACGCCTGTTACAGGCACTTTTGCTTCATAGGCATCCAGGATCGCGTGAGCGCCCGGGAAGCGAGGAAGCAGTGCCGGATGCAGATTGACGATCCGTCCGCCGTAGCGTTCAAGAATGGTCGGGCCGACGATTTTCATGTAGCCCGAAAGGATAATCAGATCCGGGTCGTACTCTTCGAGCCAGCGAAGAATCCGGGTTTCGTAATCCGTCTTGTTTTCACATTCTTTAAGCTGGATGCACATCGACGGGATATTCCAGCGGTTTGCGCGTTCAAACACGCGAACGCCTGGCTTGTCGCAGAACAGAGCGACGATGTCTACATCGAGATCGCCTCGCTTCTGCGCTTCCATCAGCGCTTCAAAATTCGTCCCCGATCCGGAGGCAAATACGACGGCTTTCATCGATGGAGTTCCACCTTGCCGCTGTCGGTGACTTCGCCGATTACGTAGCTTTCCTGACCGTTTTCTTTGAGAATGGTCTGGATTTTTTCGACTTCAGCAGGATCGGCTGCAATGACGAAACCGATACCCATGTTGAAGACGTTGTACAGTTCTTCTTCGCGCAGGTTTCCCTTTTTGGCGATGAAGTCAAAGATTGCCGGACGCGGGAAAGAATCGAGATTGATCGATACGCCGAGTCCTTCCGGAAGCATCCGCGGGATATTTTCATAGAATCCGCCGCCGGTAATATGAGCCATTCCGTGCAGGTCAGCCTTATCAAAGAGGGCTTTGACCGGACGGACATAAATTACGGTAGGTTCAAGCAGAACATCGCCAAGACGGCGTCCGCCGAGTTCTTCAAATGTTTCATGCGGATCAAGCTGGTTGTCTTTGAACAGCACTTTGCGCACCAGAGAGAATCCGTTGGAATGAACGCCTGAAGAAGGCAGTCCAATCAGGACATCTCCGGCTTTGACTTTCTGGTTGGTCAGCAGCTTGTCGCGTTCGACTGCTCCGACACAGAAGCCGGCCAGGTCGTAATGATGAATGTCATACATGTCAGGCATTTCTGCCGTTTCGCCGCCGATCAGGGCAGCGTCGGAGAGTACGCAGCCGTCAGCAACGCCTTTGACAATCTGTTCGATGACTTCCGGATAGTTCTTGCCGACCGCAATGTAGTCCAGGAAGAACAGCGGTCTGGCCTGCTGAACCAGAACGTCATTGACGCACATCGCAACCGCATCGATGCCGATTGTGTCGTGCTTGTCCATTTCAAAAGCGAGCATCAGCTTGGTGCCGACGCCATCCGTTCCGGAAACAAGAATCGGGTCCTTGCATCCGGCAAGTTTCGGGTCGAACATGCCGCCAAAAGCACCGATCGAATCGATCGCGCCTGGCACTTTTGTCCGTTCTACGTGCGATTTAATGCGGCGCACGCTGTCATATCCGGCTTCAAGATCGACGCCGGCTTCTCTGTATTGATCCGCATTGGATTTCTGCGTATATGGATCAGCCATTGTTCCAATTTTCCTTTCCCTGCCCGTTCAGCCCTGAAATTTTGCAGCGAACTGACGGGAGTCTGTATTCAGGCAGCCCGGATGCTTTTAAAGATCCGGTACATCCTGATGTTTTCTGGGGCAGTCATCGCGGATCTGCATGAGAAGTCTCATACAGCCCGCTTAGTCTGCACAGTTTTGAGAGATGGTTAAGCTTCTTCTCCTTCGTGGGTAAAGAAGCGGACGCCGTTTTCGAAGATGTTCTGGTCGCGGTTGCCGCTGATGTTCTGGAACAGTCCGTCTTCATAGCGTTCGGAGTGGCCCATCTTGCCGAAGATCATGCCGTCTTCGGAAGTGATGCCTTCAATCGCGAGCATTGCACCGTTGAGGTTGTCTTCCGGATCCATGGATGGATTGCCGTTTTCATCGACATACTGTGTGGCGATCTGTCCATGTTCGACTAAGGAGCGCAGCAGCTCTTCGTCAGCCATGAATTTGCCTTCGCCATGCGAGAGTGCGATCGAGAAGGTGTCGCCGGCGTTGAAATCCTGCAGCCATGGCGAAATGGTCGAAGTGACGCGGGTTCTTGCGATGCGGGAAACGTGACGGTTGATATCGTTATGGAAGAGCGTAGCCAGTTCAGCGCCGTCTTTGTCGAGGTCGCCAAACGGGAGCAGTCCGGATTTAACCAGAGCCTGGAATCCGTTGCAGATACCAAGGATCAGACCTTCGTTCGCACGCATGGTATTGAGTGCGTTTTTGATTTTTTCGTTGCGCAGAACGGACACGATGAATTTTCCGGATCCGTCTGGTTCGTCGCCCAGCGAGAAGCCGCCGACCAGCATGAAGATCTGTGCCTGTTCGATGGCTTTTGCCAGGGCATCGATTGATGCCTGGGCATGATCTACGTCGAGGTTGTTGAAGACAACGGTGCGGACTTCAGCACCGGCACGACGGAATTTTTCAGCTGTATCGAATTCGCAGTTCTGACCTGGGAAGACAGGGATGACAACCAGCGGTTTTTCCACTTTGACTTTGGAATAGCGTTTTTTACCGGAAGTCAGTGCAACGTCTTCTGCTTTGAGATCGCCTGTTTCAGCTGCTTCTTTTGCCTGCATCGGATAGAGGCTGTCATAGCGCTCAACCCATGCTGCGTAAGCTTCATCAAGCGGTGTCTTTTCGCCGTTGATCGTTACAGCTTTTTCTTCAGTCGTTTCACCGATCAGCGTCCAGCCTGGGAGTGTAACCGGAGAATCGGTTTCGACAAGAATGGAGCCAATGCCAAATCCGAACGGATCGTCAAGACGGACATCTGCGCCGATTTCGCTGCCGAATGCCATGATGGCAAGAGCTGCAGCTGCGCCGCCGTCTTTGACAATGCGGGTACTCAGCACGTTGCCTGTGCTGATCTCTTTATATAAGGAATCGAAATTTTCCTTGAGTTCATCGTAGTTGGGCGAATGATCCGCTTCTGGATGATGTTCGATGAGGTAGAGCGGATGATTTGCGCCTTTCAGAGCGGAAGAGACGACATGATCTGTTTTTTCGGTCGCAACCGCAAAGGTGATCAGCGTTGGCGGAACGTGAATGTCATTGAATGTTCCGCTCATGGAGTCCTTGCCGCCGATGGCCGGAGTGCCGAATTCCATTTCCGCTTTAAGCAGACCAAGCAGAGCCTGAAGCGGGTAGCCCCATTTCTTGGGATCTTTGCCAAGACGTTCGAAGTATTCCTGGTTGGACAGGCGTGCACGCTTTGAATCAAAGCCAAGAGCAGCCAGACGGGCGAGTGCTTCGACAACGGAGTACTGTGCGCCAAGCCATGGCGAGTAGCTCGAAAGCTCCGGATCAAATCCGTAAACCATTGCTGAGCAGGTATTTGTAAAGCCATCGACCGGCAGCTTCTGAACGGAACCAAGTTCCGGGGTATGCTGGGTCGTTCCGCCAAATGGCATCAGAACCGTGCTCTTGCCGATGGAGGCGTCGAACATTTCCGACAGACCTCTCTGGCCGGCAACATTGGGCTCCTTAAGAACTTCGGTAAGCGTGGTTTCTTTTGTCTCAAACGGATTGCGGCTTTCGTCGCCGGGTTCAATATCGACATCAACGATCTGACGGACGCCGTTTGTGTCGAGGAAGGAACGGTCGAGATCAACGATGACCTGTCCGCGCCATTTCATGACCAGACGGCCATCATCAGTAACAACAGCTACGCGTACTGCATCCAGGTTTTCCTTTTCGCATTCCTTCAGGAAAGCTTCTTCGTCTTCCGGAGCGATGCACACAGCCATGCGCTCCTGGCTTTCCGAAATGGCAAGTTCTGTTCCGTCCAGACCTTCGTATTTCACAGGCACGGCATCCAGATTGATGTCCAGACCGTCAGCGAGTTCGCCGACCGCAACAGATACGCCGCCGGCACCGAAGTCGTTGGCTTTCTTGATCAGACGGGTAGCTGCAGGATTGCGGAAGAGTCTCTGCAGCTTGCGCTCCATCAGCGCGTTACCCTTCTGTACTTCAGAGGAGCAGGTATCGAGCGATTTATCGTTGTGCTCTTTGGAAGAACCAGTCGCACCGCCGATACCGTCGCGTCCGGTTGCGCCGCCGATGTAGATGATGACATCGCCCGGCTGCGGTTTGTCGCGGCGGACATGATCTTTTGGAGCTGCGCCGATGACGCCGCCGACTTCCATGCGTTTTGCGGTGTAGCCAGGATCAAAGACTTCTTCTACATACGTAGTTGCCAGACCGATCTGGTTTCCATAAGAGGAATAGCCTCTTGCAGCAGTTTTGGAAATCTTGGACTGCGGCAGTTTATGTTCAAGCGTTTCAGAGAGCGGTGCAGTAATGTCGCCGGCACCAGTCAGACGGACTGCCTGATAGACGTAGCTGCGTCCGGAAAGCGGGTCGCGGATCGCGCCGCCGATGCAGGTGGATGCGCCGCCGAATGGTTCGATTTCTGTTGGATGGTTATGCGTTTCGTTTTTAAACATCAGCAGCCAGGGTTCCGGCTTGCCGTTGACATCAACTTCAATTTCGATCGAGCAGGCATTGATTTCATCGCTGACTTCCTGATCGTCAAGCTGACCGCGCTTACGCAGAACGCGTCCGGAAATGGCAGCCAGATCCATCAGAGTCACCGGCTTTTCTTCACGCCCGGCCTCTTTGCGAAGAGCCAGATACAGATTCCAGGCGTCTTCCATCTGAGAAGCAAACTGCTTGTCGCTGAACTTCACGCTGCGAAGCATGGTTTCAAATGTGGTGTGACGGCAATGGTCTGACCAGTAAGTATCGAGAACGCGGATCTCTGTCAGACTTGGATCACGGTGCTTGTGATCTCTGAACTCGCCCTGGACAAATTTCAGATCTTCAAAAGACATCGCTAGACCAAGCGACTGACGAAGCGCTTCAAGTTCGTCATCATTCATGCCTGTGAAGCCTTCAACGACCGGTACGTCGTGAATGTCTGCGGTCTGCGAATCGTCGAGAACAGACAGATCTTTGCGGCGGGATTCAACCGGGTTGATCATGTAGCTTTCAATGGCCTTGAACTGTTCGTCATCGATTCCCTGCATGACAAGAAGGGTGCCGGAGTGAATGCGGACATCCTTCTTATTGTTGAGAAGCATCAGGCACTGCATGGCAGAATCTGCACGCTGGTCATACTGACCGGGCAGGTATTCCATTGCCAGTGTCATCGAACCGTCTGTATCAACAGACTCGAGTACTTCATCAATGGCCGGTTCGGCGAGAACCTGACCTTCGAGCAGACGCAGGTCATCTTCATCAGCATTGAAGATGTCGTAAATGACGTACTGGTCAAGATGGAAATCGCTGCCCAGACCGAGATCTTTTTTCAGGGCGTCTTCAAGTGAACGGCTTTCCACCTGGAATGCCGGCTTTTTGCCAATAAATCGACGGGTATTCACGGGTTATTCTTCCTCCAGTCTTGAAGCAGCGAGAACGGATTCTTTCTGGTTCTGCTTGAAGGCTTCAAGTGTTTTTTCCACTTCCGGATCGGACAGAGCGATCATCTGTGCGGCAAGAATTGCAGCATTCTTCGCGCCGGCTTTGCCGATGGCAACTGTAGCGACCGGAACGCCCGAAGGCATCTGTACGGTCGAAAGCAGAGAATCCATGCCGCCAAGCGCGGATGTCTGCATCGGAATGCCGATGACCGGCAGAATGGTCGAGCTGGCCAGAACGCCGGCAAGGTGAGCTGCACCGCCGGCTGCGGCGATAATGACCTGAATTCCGTTTTTCTTCGCATTGCGGGAAAGTTCAAGAACGGCATCCGGCGTACGATGCGCCGAAAGAATCCGGACTTCATAAGGCAGGTTCAGCGCTTTCAGCTGATCCATGCATCCTTCCATTGCCGGCAGGTCAGACCGGCTTCCCATAACGACTAAAACTCTTGGACTGTTCATAGCTGCTCTGTTGTTTCCTCCTCGTATCACTTTATTCTTCTCTGTTCAGGCAAAAACAAAAAGCATGCCAAAATTTATCGGGGCATGCTAAAAATAGCGTTCTTATTTTTACTTTTGTGTCTAAAAGTCATGACCATAACTTCCGCCTCCAAAAGCCGCAACACTCGTTGCGGTTTCATCGTAAGAAAAAGGCCACCTAAAAACAATTGGATTTTCCCGACCCGCTCAAATCCGGCACCAAATCCGGCTTTTTGTCCCAATCATGCACTTGAACCGATGAGATGAAACCGCTTTGCGCCTGTAATGAAAATTGTTTCATTGACTGTGAGCGGGCTTACAAACATGAGCCTGTCCATGATCATGCCTGAAAAAATGGTCCAAAGCCCGCTCACTCGGCCCATGACACCCGGATGCGGATTGAAAGGCAAAAACGACTCGCTATAATGAATGCGTTTTAAGAAATTCCTTCATCCCCCGAAATGACTGCGATCCGGCGCTCATTCTGCATGACAGAATCCGGCCAGAAAGACAGTCGCTTGAGGAGAGAAGGCAGAGAAAACAGATCCCGGCCCGAACGGCACTGGAAAGAAAGGCAATCAGCATGGAACAGAAAGAACAGTTATACGAAGGAAAAGCGAAAAAAGTCTTCGCCACAGACAATCCTGAACTTGTCATCGTCGACTACAAAGACGATGCGACCGCATTCAACGGTCTGAAAAAAGGAACCATCAAAGGCAAAGGCGCCATCAACAACCGCATGACCAACTACCTGATGAAAGTTCTCGAAGGCAAAGGCGTGCCGACACATCTCGTTGAAGAAATCGACGACCGTAAAACCGTTGTTAAAAAAGTGGACATCATTCCTCTCGAAGTCATCATCCGCAACAAAGCAGCCGGTTCGTTCTCCAAGCGCCTCGGCATTCCGGAAGGCAGCGAACTGAAATGCTCCACTCTTGAATTCAGCTACAAAGACGATGATCTGGGCGATCCGCTGATCAACTCCTACATGGCCCGTGCCATCGGTGCAGCAACCCAGGAAGAAATCGATACAATCACCCGCTACGCATTCACCGTCAACGAAGTCCTCAAAGAGTTCTTTGATGAAATCGGCATCGAGCTGATCGACTTCAAACTTGAGTTCGGAAAAACATCCGACGGAACAATCGTTCTTGCTGACGAAATTTCTCCGGATACCTGCCGTTACTGGGATAAGAAAACCGGCGCACATCTCGACAAAGATACATTCCGCCGCGATCTGGGCAACCCGGAAGGCGCTTATCAGGAAGTCTTCCGCCGCATGGGGTTTGACGCGTAATGAGCCACACAGAATACACATCTCCGCTCTCGCAGCGCTACGCCTCCAAAGAAATGAAATATCTCTTCAGTGAAGAGAAGAAATTCCAGACCTGGCGCAGACTCTGGATCGCTCTGGCTCAGGCTGAACAGGAACTCGGCCTGGACATCACCGATGAGCAGATCGAAGAACTCAAAGCCCACGCCACAGATATCAACTACGACGATGCCAAAGCCCGCGAAAAGATCGTCCGTCATGACGTTATGTCTCATGTCTATGCATACGGTCTGCAGGCTCCAAAAGCCAAAGGCATCATTCACCTCGGTGCAACCAGCTGCTATGTCGGTGACAACACCGATCTGATCATCATGCATGAAGGACTTGAACTGATTCAGTCCAAGCTTGCTGCAGTTCTTGCCCGTCTTGAGGCTTTTGCACTTGAATACAAAGACATGCCGGCTCTTGCCTTCACCCACTTCCAGCCTGCACAGCCGACAACAGTCGGCAAGCGTGCTTCGCTGTGGGCACAGGATCTCGTCATGGACTATGAAGAGATTTCCTGGCTGCTCGAGCACAAGAAACTGCTCGGACAGAAAGGTACCACCGGAACACAGGCTTCCTTCCTTGAACTCTTTGACGGCGATTCCAAGAAAGCCGCAAAAATCGATGCCCTGATCTGCGAGAAAATGGGCTACAACGACTGGTTCGCCGTTTCCGGACAGACGTATCCGAGAAAATACGACACCCGCGTTCTCCAGGCTCTTTCGGGCATTGCGCAGTCCGCTCACAAATTCTCCAACGACCTGCGCCTGCTCCAGCACAAGAAAGAAATGGAAGAACCGTTTGAAAAAGGCCAGATCGGCTCTTCTGCCATGGCTTACAAGCGCAATCCGATGCGCAGCGAGCGTATGGCTGCCCTGGCCAACTATGTCATCGCTGATACGATGAACCCGGCCATCACCGCTTCTACACAGTGGTTTGAGCGTACGCTCGACGATTCCGCCAACAAGCGTATTGCGGTTGCGGAAGCCTTCCTTGCAGTTGACGGCATTCTCGATCTGTACCTCAACATCACAGACGGCCTTGTCGTCTATCCGAAAGTCGTTGAAGCCGACCTGCGCAAAGAGCTGCCGTTCATGGCAACCGAAAACATCATGATGGATGCTGTCAAAGCCGGCGGCGACCGTCAGGAGCTCCACGAAAAGATCCGTCAGCACTCCATGGAAGCTGCAAGACAGGTCAAAGAATTCGGTAAAGAAAACGACCTGCTTGAACGTATTGCAGCCGATGAATCCTTCCCTCTGACAATGGAAGAGCTCGAAGCCCGCATGAACCCTTCGCTCTACGTCGGACGCGCTCCGGAGCAGACCGAAGAATTCTTCCATAACGTGGTTGACCCGATTCTGGAAAACCATCCAGAAGCCAGAAAGCTGACCGCTGAAATCAACGTATAAGTTTCTTCCATAACGAAGAACTGACCTTTAAAAAGCAACAGAGGATGAATCCCGATGATTGAACCGGGTTTCATCCTCTTTTTCTGTTCTGTGTGTTTTACTGCTGTGCGGACATTTGCAATCCGGTACTTTTATCCCCTGGACGTCAGCTGAAGAATCTTTTTGATAACAGACATCTCAAATTCCAGAATGGTCTTCTCACTGCACCAGAGAGATGAATATGTCTCGCCCAGCAATAATCAGTCCCGAGGTCCGAAGACACAGAACCAGGAAGACAAACAAAAAGGAGGAAGGAGAAGTTTTACTTCTTCCATTCCTCCGGGTCAGTTCAGGCGAGATCCTGTACCTTTTCTTCTTCTTTGGTTTCTGGAGCAATCGCTGCCAGTCCTTCATCACTTGATTTTGAAAGTTCCTGGTTGAGGACTGCAATCATCTGCTTTTTTTGCTCGTTGGTCATGAACTGAGAGAAATATTTCGTCATGGAAATTGAACTCTCGAAAAGCCGTGTGAGCGAATTCTTGTGATATCCAAAACCGGCAACCTTAACCATTCCGTAATTCTGCAGCTTACGCAGTGCAGCCAGCAGAGTGTTGCGGTTGATTTCCGGATTTGCTTCAAGGATATCATTGAATGAGGCAGGACGATTGAGGTTCCAGATCGTTACCATAATTTCAAATTCTTTTCTTGATAAAACAACTGTTTTCATAGTTTCTGTCCTTCTGCACCTTATCTGTATCCTTCTGTCGAAAGATTACTATTGATTTCTGATTCTGTCCACGCTTACGTTCGTCAGATCACTAATTCCTGTTGATCATTAAAAGGATACCACGAAAAAGACAAGAACACTAAACATAATATTAATGTAATAATTACTCATCGCATTGTTCTTAAATCTATATGAATATAATTTCCCATAATCTTGTAGAACTGTGGCATGAGAATTATTTTAAAACATAATTATTGATTGAATGTCTTTTTCTGTAACACGGTCCGTTCCGGCTGATTCACTGTGCACGGGGGCATGCAAAGTCAGGATAAATGCCGGAAACCCATACCGGTCCCGTCTGTCCGGAAAGCAGGCATCGCGCTTGTTCATGACAAATCATTCAGGAAAATAAAATCGTGATCCTGGCAGAGCAGACCATACCTGGCCGCATGAGACAGAATTCAGGCGTTCCTGTATTTACTCTCTACCAGATCATCTTTAAAAGTTTCTTAATTTTCTTTAAGAAGGAGACAAAACATGACGACTTTTCTGAACCAGCCCGTCACCCTGGAAGGCAGACAGCCTTCAGTCGGTGAAACAATGCCCGATTTTACCGTTCTCGATGCCTCAATGAATCCAGTAGATCCTGTAAAAATCCCAGGAAAGAAAATTATACTCTCGGTACCCTCACTCGATACACCGGTATGCTCTCTCGAACTGGGCAAATTTCTCCACTACATGAAAAATAACCCGCAGATAAAGGTGATCTCAGTCTCCGAAGATCTGCCCTTCGCTCTGGCACGCTGGAACAAAGCGCAGGAGAACGAAGGAACAATCCTGACGACCAGCGACTTCCCGGCTCAGGACTTTTCTTCGAAAACCGGAACCCGCATGAAAGAGAATGGCCTGCTCACCCGCGCTGCATTCGTTGTAGATGAAGATGGAAAAATCATCTACGAACAGTTTGTCGATGAAGTCAGCCACGAACCCGACTACATCAAAATTCTTGAAGCAGCCGGACTGCAGTAAGCAAAACGGAATGCGCTCATACTGGCGCCCTCTGCCCTAAGGCCTGGGCGCTTTTCTTCTACCCTGACTGATAGCCTGCCATATGTTTTTTCTTCCTTACTGCGCCTGTTTGCAGCTCCTGTGGGGGCGTTTATCCTTTCCTGTTTCGTCCTCTTTCCTTTTTTCTCTTTCTTCCTGGCTGATTTCTTCCCGTCAGTTGTCTTTAAGGCATGAAAAAGCCAGTCAGAAATTCTG
>Strawberry_p1__coassemble_1985_pt1 | contig 23862 bp, 24 predicted proteins | sample Strawberry_p1__metabat2_high_PE_023 | metagenome-assembled genome bin Strawberry_p1
TTATGGTGCTGCTTATGGTGCTGCCTTCGCAGACAGAAATCAGTCTGCAGCTCTTCTTTCAGGATTGAGCCAGCCTCGTTCATAAACAAAAGAGACAATGCCATCCTGATCAACCGGCTTGCAGATAAATGCTGCGGCTTCTTTCAGAGCCGGCGAGCCATTGCCCATGGCAACTCCGCATCCGACAGCTTCGATCATCGGCAGATCATTGTCGCCATCTCCAAAAGCAGCTGACTGATCTGCTGTCAGGCCATAGTAAGTAAGCACAGCTTCTACACCTTTGCCTTTTCCGCCGCCTGCCGGAATGATATCCACAGCCCGGTCCCACCAGGCTGCAATCTCCGCTCCATCTACATCTTTCATCAGAGCAGGGTATTCTTCTTTGCGGCCGCCGGACATGATCTGATAGACCGTTTTTCCTCGGCGCTTCTTTTCAAAATCCAGTTCCGGGATCAGTTTTTGCTTCGAAATCCAGTAGTAATCAATCAGATCCTGATCAGCGCCATTGGCCAGTATTTCACTGTCCGTTGCTATAGCAACCGGCCGTCCGATTGCAGTCGCATTGTCAATGATCTTCTGCACATCCTGATCTTTGAGAGGAGCAGAACGGATCAGTTCTCCCTGATCGCTAAAGCAGAGTGATCCGTTATAGCAGAGCAGGACGTCGAAATGCACGTCCTCAATTTTGGGAACCTGGATTGGCGAACGCCCGGTACATAAACCAAGACGCACTCCCTGGCTGGAAAGATCCCTTAAAAGCTGGCGAAGAGCAGGGGTGATTACTTTTGTTTTCATATCGAGCAGCGTTCCGTCGATATCAAAGAAAATAATATCTGGTCTTTTCATGAACTGTCCTTTCTGTACTTGATCAGCACTCTGGTGCATTGTTGAGAATCAGTCGGTAATCGGAATATCCGGTACAGCCCTGATTCAGTTTTATTGTACAGAGATGGATCTTTCATCGAATATTCCGCTTCTGAAAAATTCGATTCGCATGAGAAAGCTCTCCCAAAAGAAAAATCCCGGCATCGGATCAGCCGGGATTTTGATCTGTGAGTGTGCGCAGATGATTAAGCGACTTTTTCGAAGTCAGCTTTGGAAGCGCCGCACAGCGGGCATGTCCAGTCATCTGGAAGGTCTTCAAAAGCGGTTCCAGCAGCAATGCCGTTATCTGGATCGCCTACAGCTGGATCGTACTCATAGCCGCACAGAGTGCAAACATATTTATCCATGGATCATTCTCCTTTTTGAAACAGAAAACTGTTTCGAACTGAGACTATCTTAGCATGAACCCCGCCTGAAGATAACGCTTTCTGCTCTTTGAAGGGGGACTTCTTAACTGCCAAAAATCAATTGGACTGTAATAGTATCCATTCAGTACGATCTTCCTTTCGAAGTTTCAGTAGACTCTCATAAATTCATATGTGCTTTAGGCACAGGAAGATTTCTTAATCCCCTCATACTTCTATTTCTACAGTGAAATAGGGTACGTGGGATTTTTTTACAGGTTAAATATTAATATTTTTCTAAACATTAAATACAGGGGTTGATTTTCGTCAGAAAATCTGCGGCCTACGGCCGATCAGGAGACGCAACTTTTGAAAGGAGCACTTCTGATGCTTAGACCGTCTATTTCCCATGCAGATTTCCTCCAGCGCCTGGATTCCGCTCTCTGCGGCCTGGACTCCTCCCAGACCCTGCGACTGAACTCCGACGAGTTCCGCCTGGCTCTTCACAAAGTCAGAGCAATTAATCTCGATCCGGCTGTGCCGATCGTTTCTTCCCTGTATTCCACTCGCGGCAGACCTGCTGCCGATCCTACACTCGTACTTCGTTCCCTTATCCTGATGTTTCACTTTGGGGAAACAAGTATTCAGAAATGGCACGATCGCCTTGAACACGACGTTCTTCTGAAAACCCTTTGCGGATATACCCATCGTATTCACGCTGTCAATACCTATTACTCCCTGATCGATCGCCTTTACCAATGGGCCATCCCGGATTCGATCCTTCCAGCCGAAAAGAACAGAAGACCTGAAAAGAAGAAAAAACCAAAGGGCAAACGAGGCAGAAAGCCAAAGAATTCGGCTGATGAGACAAACAGGGAAGCTCCTGTGGATCAGTCAGGTTCTCCAGAGCCAACACGCAAAGGAGAAAAACTGAACCTGAATCCGCCAGGGCTACCGCCTCCCTGGCGGAGCAGGCTCGTCAGGGTGAAATCGATCTAGACAGGCCGGTTAAGCTGCTTCAGACCTTGCTTAAAGCCATCGTGGTCAACCCCTCAATTGAAAAAGGACTGATCGACAAGGATGATCTTACTCTTTCAGGCGATGGCACCGCCATCCATATCCACTCCGACGCACGGGGCCACCACATTAAAGAATATATGAGTACAGATAAATTTGATATCTTACGCAGATATTCTGATCCGTCTGCCACTTACAGTTTTGACAGTGATCTCGGCTCATACTATTTCGGTTACACAGGCTATCTTCTCGGAGTGCACAGCGAAGCGGATAAGATCGATCTCCCTGTCAGCTTAATGATAGAACCCGCAAGAGATCACGATTCCACCATTTCCATCAAGGCGTTAAACCAGTTTCGCGCTCTTTATCCAGAGGTAAAGGTTTTAAATTACTGTCTGGACAGTGCAAGCGACAACGAAGCCACTTTCGCTCTTTGTCTGGACTGGAACATCACTCCTGTGATCGATCTGAACGGACGAAGGGGGGAAAGACCGGAAATCCGGAACTATATCTATCGACTCCAAGGGGATTCCCCACTGTCAGGCGGGAGTGGAAATGGACTTAGCCGGTTTTGATAAGACGCATAACGTTTATAAGTATCGGTTTCCGCTGGTTTTGAAAAAAATCAAGGAGTGCCCGTATTGGGATTCATGTTCAAGAACCGACTATGGGCGCACTTATTACCAGAAATGTAACAACGTTCGCGAATAGACAGGGTTGAAGTACAAATCTGACAAGTGGAAGAAGATCTATGCCAACCGTACGAGCTGCGAGAGACTGAATAACCGGATTCTGAATGACTACAATCTGCACAAATCCAAGATGGGGACGGAGAGAAGACTCGCATTCCAGACATTCCTTGCCTGTGTGAACATCCATGTAGATGCCTGGTCAAAGACCGGGAAATAGTTCAGATCTGCCGTTAAAAAATACAATCGTTTCGTGCTCTTTTTAGTGCGCCAATTTTTACAGCTTTTCGAAATCTCCAGCTCATAAGGGGTGCAGACCCGGGAAATAAAGTCTCAAATGGGCTTTTGTTTAGAATTTGTTAATGATTCCGTCAAATACCTCCTAGAGTTTATGAGAGTGCTCTTTCTGTGCTCCACATTCCCGATCAGTTTCAAAGGACATATTGATCTGTTTCCAGAAAGAAAATTCAGCCGTTTTCTTCATCCGCTTTTTGCTTCCGAGCAGATCTCAGTCTTTCTTCGTGGACAAGAAAACCCGGACTGATTTCGAGCCCGGGCAATACGTTTTTTCAATATTCCAAATGTTCATTGATGACCAGAATCAGGACTGCTGTTTCAGGGAAACCTGATCTTTGATATCCGGCGTCATGTAAATATCGTAGTCATCCGTCGAAAGATCCGGTGTTTTCTCAAGCGTTCCGTGATCGACGATCCAGACAGCTTTCAGTCCAGTCTGTTCGCACAGCGCCATGCCTTCTTCTACTGGCATGCAGAACAGAGCTGTCGACATCCCGTCTGCGTAGGTTGAATCGTCTGCAATGACGGTAACCGAACGCATATATTCAGCAGGATAGCCGGTAGTCGGATCAATGATGTGATTGTAGCGTTTGCCATCGACCATCATATAGCGCTGATAGTCGCCGGATGTAACCAGACATTCCGGCTGTTCGGTTGTGTAGATAACCAGGGAATTGGAACCGGAAGGATTCTGAATGCCGACTTTCCATGGCTTGCCATTTGGCTTTTCGCCGATCAGAACAACGTTTCCGCCGGCGTTGATCAGACCATAGTCCAGACCGGCTTCTTTGAGCCGTTCAGCCGCAAGTTCAGCTGCATAGCCTTTGGCGATCGCACCAAAGTCCAGAGATGCGGCTTCATCGGTCAGTTCTACTGTGCTGTCTGTGATCTCAACACCATCCATGGATAAGTGGTTGATGGATGCCTGGATATCCGAATCGGAAGGCAGTACGCCATCGCTTCCTGGATTTTCATCTGCTTTATTGAGGGCATCACGCCAGAGCGCGGTCAGCTTGCCCTGTGAAGGGTCGAATTTTTCATTGATCGAGTGAATCTCAATGGAATCGCGGATCAGTTCAATGACCTGGCTGTCAACCTCAACCGGATGATCATGCGCTTCCTGGTTAATGGTGTACATGCTTGTGATGCCATCTACAGTGCTTTCTTTGACTGCATCAAACAGGGCGTTGCAGTCGATAAAAGTCGAGCGGACGATTTCAAGGTACTTGTTGAAGTCTTCTTCCGTACATTTTGTCTGGAAGGTAATTGCGGTATCGAAGCCGACGTCCAACATGGTAATGGAACGGTCTTCTGCTGCCTGTGCTGCTTTTTTCGGATTGGCCATATACAGGGAAACAGAGATCGTCAGGGCAAGAACGCAGACAGCTGCGATAATCCAGCCGCCGATCTTCGATTCCTTTTTCTTAGGCGAAGAGTCTTTTTCATCACTGGCAGTTTTCTGAGAAGTCTGGCTTTCGCTCTCAGACTCCTGGTCTGTCTTGCTGGTATCTGGGATAATTTGTGTTTTTTCCTGATCCGGACTGTTCAGATCAGGAGACGGGTTCTGGTCTTTTTCTTCAGTATGTTCGTTCATGAAACTCCTTTATTTTCAAGATAATCTGGCACCCTGTCTTTGACAGGTCAGTTCGATGTCTATTGTACTCTTTTGAATTGTTCTCTTTTCATTCCTGCCTCTGATTCATTTTGCACCACTCAGAAGTGCGTCTGGATTGGCGGGAAGGGAGGGATCAGACTCTGGATCCAGGACCAGATTCAGTCCGGAACATGGAGAAGGGCAGGGATAGCGAGTCCGTCTGAAGATATCGATTAACGATCATTATTAATCGATAATCGATAAATTATAGTTGATCATCAGGCTATTTAGAGGTATAAAAGAATCACAGGAAGCAGCCTGACAGGCTGCTTAAAGCCGGCAAATCCTGTTTATAAGGAGAGAGCTTATGAAAACATTAGGCAAAGTTTCAACTGTACTGGCCCGCATCATCCAGATTTTTCTGTGGATTGGAGCTGCCGGGTCGCTGATTCTCTGGATCATGCTTCTGATTGATCCGCAGCGTCTTATCTCTGTTTATCCAGGAGATACGCTTTTTCCCCAGAGCCTGAATCTGATCGGTTTTGATGTCATGGTAAACAGCCTGTCTGAGGGGATTCAGGCACTTCGGTGGATGCTGCCGATCTTTGCGGTGATCTGCTCAGAATCCGCCATGATCTTTCGCAATCTCAGTCTGATCCTTGCGCAGCTTCATGCCATGGAAGGCGAAGCATTTGGTCAGGATAATTCTCCCTTTACACCAGACATCATCCGCATGGTCCGGGAAATCGGAATCTTTGCGATTTCCATTCCAGTTATTGAGCTTGTTTCTTCATGGATTCTCCGTCTGGTTCTCGGTACAGATGTAGAAATCTCTGTCAGTCTGACTTCTGTCGTCTTCGGACTTTCGGTTCTGTATCTTTCGAGCATCTTCAGCTACGGACACACTCTTCAGCAGGAAACAGAAGATCTGGTGTAGGGTGAACCTGAGAAGGAACAGCACTATGTCAAAAATCGTTGTAAGACTTGACCGGGTCATGGCTGACCGGAAAATTTCTTTAAAAGACCTTGCTGAAGAGGTCGGCATCACCAACGCCAATCTTTCCAAGCTGAAAACAGGAAAAGCGAGCGCAGTCCGCTTTTCAACATTAGAAGCGCTCTGTGAAGCTCTGCACTGTCAGCCAGGCGACTTGCTCGAATATGATCCCAATGCTTCTGAGGAATAAACACAAGAATCCGGCATTCCCGAATCCAGGAATGCCGGACCTTTTTTGTTTCAGCTTAAAACGAATACTGAATGATAACGAGAGCAGGGAAGAAACAGTTAAAAGCCGGAGACTGACCAATAAGAGGATCAGAAGAGGTTCAGGAAAGAATCCAGACCGGGCTCCAGAACTCAGAGCGAATTTCGTTTTCGCCCTCATACGCAGCCGCTTTGCGCTCTCACATGTTCATGCTACAATTCTTCAATCCTTGTCTGATAATTTATTCATCTGAATATCGCTAAAATGACCGTACCTTGCGGACATGGCTGCCTTTTTGGGCTTCAGCTTTACAAAAGAAGAATGCCAGCAGTAAGGTTTTGACCTCAATTGGCGCGTGTCAAATCTCAAAATTTCAATGAATTGTCAAATTCTCATGGCAAGGCAATTTGATTTTCATACAGCTTCTCACTAGAATTTGAGTGAACTGCATTGAAAGGAAGAAAAGTATGTCACTTTTATTAGGGCCAATGGTGCAGCATATCCCTGGTAGAAAAGATCTGACAGATCACAGCGATGCGAAAACGCTGATGCCAAAAAAAACCGTATATATCCCGGTTTTTGCAGGTCCAGTAACGCAGGCTGAGATCCTCGTCAATGAAGGAGATCACGTCAAAGTCGGAACAAAACTCGCCAACACGAAGTCGGCGTTCCCGGTTCCGATTTATTCGTCTGTCTCCGGAATCTACAAAGGAACTGTAAAACGGCCTCACAACAGTCTCAAGCCTCAGCTTCACATGGTCATCGACCTAGATGAGATCCAGGAATCGCAGCAGGCCTTCCCGCCTCTCGACTGGCACTCTGCCTCCCACGAAGAAATGGTCGAATTCACTAAAAACACCGGTATCATCGGACAGGGCGGTGCCGGATTCCCAACCTACGTCAAGTATCAGAACGTCGAGAAAATCGATACGCTGGTTATTAATGCCGTAGAGTGCGAACCATATATCACCGCTGACTACAAATGCATCATGGACTCCGTTGAAACGTTCATCCACGGTGTCCGCATTCTGCAGAAAATGGCAGAAGTTCAGACCGTTAAAATCGGCGTCAAAGTTTCTCACCCGGACCTGATTGATTACATCAAACAGGAAATCACGCGTGAAAACGCAGCCGGCATTGAAGTTGTCGGCGTACCGGATGTCTATCCGATGGGTGCAGAACGCACGCTGATCCGTACCCTGACCAAACGCGAGTACGACAGACTCCCCGGCGAGTGCGGCGTTATTGTCAACAACGCTGAAACCGCAATTCTGATTGCCCGCGCATTTGAAAAGGGAGAAGCCCTCTCGAAAAAATATGTCACCTTCTCCGGTGAAGGCCTCAAATATCCGGTCAATGTCACTGTTCCAGTCGGCATGGTTGTTTCCGAGATCATCGAACAGCTCGGCGGATACATTGAGAAAGTTGAAACCCTCAAACTGATCGCAGGCGGCCCGATGATGGGTAAAGCCATGGTCAGCGATCAGATTTCGATTGACCGGGCGATGAACGCTATCACCGTCCTGAAAAACGAAAACTACGAAGAAATGACCTGCATGCGCTGCGGCCGCTGCACGGCGCACTGCCCGATGGGTCTTCAGCCAGTCCGTATTTCCAATGCGGTCAAAGCCAATGACGCTGTTGAAATGGAAAAACGCGGCGCCATGCTCTGCATCGAATGCGGTCTGTGCACCTATGTCTGCCCATCGCATATTCAGGTCACTGAAAATGTTCGCAAAGCGAAACGCACCCTTCAGATGAAGGCGAAGAGAAAGTAGAGGGATCCATAGATGAAATTCGCTTTTCATGTGAGCCCGAACCTTCAGTCGCCCAACTCCACGCAGAAAATCATGCGGGAGCTGACCATCGGACTGCTTGTTGTTTTTACGGCTTCTGATATTTATTACTTCGTTCAGTACGGAGCAGGGGTCGGTCTGCAGGCCCTGCTGCTTCTGGCATGCTCGCTGATCACAACATTTGTGTGTGAAGCGATTTTTGCCAAGGTGAAAAAGAAAGATATTAAATCCTTCCTTTCCCATTCGTTTGGCTGGGTCACATCGATCATTCTGGTCATGATGTGCCCGATCACGATTACTCCGTATGCAGTCATCATTGCCACAGTCTTCGCAATTGTATTCGGCCGTCTTGTTTTCGGCGGATTTGGCTACAACATCTACAACCCGGCTGCTGTCGGCCGCGCTGTAATCTTCGCTTCCTTCAGCGGAGCAACCACACGCATCATTTCCGGTGCGACTCCAACTGCTCAGCTTTCTTCGCTGTTCAACTGGCTGCCTGGAACTGAAGCTGCTCTGGACGCTTACCTCAATACAGTAGGCGGCTGGGGCGGCCTGGCTATGGGATTCTATCCTGGAGCCATCGGCGAGACGATGTCCGTTCTGATTCTGCTGGTCGGTGCATACCTGATCTGGCGCAACGTCATCGACTGGCGCGTTCCTGTTTTCTATCTTGGAACAATCTTTGTAATGGGCATGGTTATCGCTGCCCTGACCGGCATTGAAGCCTGGCACGGAATTCCGGCTATCCTCTGGTACCCGCTGCTTCAGGTTCTGACCGGCGGCGTCATCTTCGGTGCAGTCTTCATGCTGACAGACCCTGTCACAATGCCGACCGTACCGTCCGGACGTATCTTCTATGCAATCTGCGCCGCTGCAATCACAGTTCTCATCCGTGTTAAAGGCAACCTGCCAGAAGGATGCATGTATTCCATTCTGATCATGAACACATTCACACCGATGATCGAGCTCGCTCTTGATGCTCCGCAGCTCAAACAGATGAAAAAAGCGTGGACCATGATCGCCTGCGCAGCTGTCTTTGCACTATGTGTCGCATTCTACGGTTCGACAAACAAACCGCAGCGTGCTGTTCCTGAAGAACTCAAATCGGCATATGTAATGGAAACTGCTGCAGACCACACGGTCAGCGCACTGGATAAGGAGGCTCTGTAATGAAAAAGTCAAGCCCTGCTTATCTCGCGATTTTCCTGGCGGTTACCGCTGCTCTAGCCGGCGGGTGCCTCTCTTTTGCCAACAACATGACTGCTCCGATCATTCAGGCCAATGCGGAAAAAGCTGAAAAGGCTTCGCTGCTTGAAATGTATCCGGAAGCTTCCATCGATGACTTCCAGGTTGTTGATGCATCTGCCATTACAGCAGATGACAATGCAGTCAACGGCGTCTACAAATACGGCGACGATGTCGTTATCTTCAACTGCTCTGTTTCCGGTTATGACGGCGGAACGACATTCCTTGTCGGCATCAATGTCACCGATAACACGATCAGTGCCTTCAAGGCCATTGAAAACGGCGATACCAAGGGTATCGGAAGCAAGATCATGGACGAGCCGTTTGCACAGTCTCTGATCGGCAAAGATGCTTCCGGTGAACTTGATACAATCTCCGGCGCGACATACACTTCGACGCCTGTTGTTCAGCAGATCAACAAGTGTGCGGATCTTGCCGCTGAAGTAGAGTAGGGGGAAATCCGATGAACAGAATGCAAAACTTCAAAAACGGTCTGATCAAGGATAATCCTGTATTCGGTCTGTATCTCGGTCTGTGTTCTACACTGGCCATCACAACATCGATCAACAACGCGATCGGTATGGGTGTTGCAGTAATCTGCGTACTGATTCTTTCAAACGTCATCATTTCTGCAATCCGTAAAATTGTTCCGGACGATATCCGTATTCCGGTTTATATCGTCATCATTGCTACACTCGTAAAAATCATCCAGATGCTCATCAAGGCTTACACGCCTGCTCTGGATACTTCGCTTGGCGTATTCATTCCGCTGATCGTTGTAAACTGCATCATCCTTGGCCGTGCAGAAGCCTTCGCTTCGAAACACGGTGTTCTGGATTCCGCATTAGACGGTCTTGGCATGGGTCTTGGCTACCTGCTCGCTGTTCTCGCAATGTCTTTCATCCGTCAGATCCTGGCAACTGGTGTTCTGTCCATGACTAACCCGTTTGACGAATCGCAGGTTCTCTTTGCGATAACGCTGATTCCGGAAAGCTTCACAATCAATCTGTTCTCCACTCCAGTCGGCGCATTCGTTACCTTCGCGTGCCTTGCAGCTGCTCTTGGAGCCTATAAGATTCACAGTGAAAAGAAAGCCGCAGCACAGGAAGCTGAAAAGGCTGCCGCTGCTAAAGCTGCAGCTGCCGCTAAAGCAGCTCCGGCAGGAAAGGGGGCTTAATCCATGATTTCTGAACTGATTGGTCTTCTGATTACGTCCGTCCTGCTGAACAACGCCATCCTGAACCAGTTCCTTGGACTCTGCCCGTTCATGGGTGTTTCGAGAAAGAAATCGAGCGCTCTGGGCATGGGCATGGCTGTTGTCTTCGTTATCGTTGCAGCCGGTCTGGTCACTTATGGACTTTATTACCTCGTCCTTGTTCCACTGCACCTAGAGTACATGGACCTGGTTACATTCATTCTTGTAATTGCTTCGCTCGTACAGCTGACGGAAATGTTCCTGAAAAAGTCTTCTCCGGCTCTGTACAAATCTCTGGGCGTTTACCTGCCTCTGATCACGACCAACTGTGTCGTACTGAACGTCTGCCTGGTTAACATTTCCAACGGCTATGACTTCGCTCACATGCTGGTTTACACCATCGGTACACCGCTTGGCTTCGCGCTTGTTCTGTACATCTTCTCGTGCATCCGCGAACGTCTCGACACCGCTGATGTTCCAGCAAGCTTCGTCGGCAACCCTGTCGCTCTGATCGTTGCCGGTCTGATGGCTATGGCGTTCTCAGGTCTGGCCGGAATCATCTAAGCATGAATCCGCTCAATCTGATTCTTGCGATCCTCTTCTTCGGAGGACTCGTAGGACTGTACGTCTTTCTCTTTATCAAAAACAAAAACACCCCTAAACCAGCGGGGTGTGAAAATCTCAAACCGGACTGCTCGGGCTGCAGAGACTACTCCTGCCCGAATCATCCGAAAGAAGAAAGTTGAGGACACGAAATGGTACAGGCCATTCTGATGATGCTTGTTCTTGGCGCTATCCTCGGCGCCGGACTGGGCATCGCTGCTAAAGTCTTCCATGTCGAACCCGATACACGTGTCGATTACATCTCCACTCAGCTTCCTGGCTACAACTGCGGCGGCTGCGGCTATCCTGGCTGCACCGGTTTTGCGGAAGCCATGGTCAGCGGTGACGCTGATTCCTGGAAATGCAAACCCTGCAAAGCTGATCAGAAAGCGAAGATTATCGACTACCTGAAAAACACGCCGGGTCCTGACGGAAAGACAATCACGATCAAAGGCTAAACTGAATGATGAAAGGACGCTCCGGCGTCCTTTTTCTTTTTTTGCTTTCTGAACGCTCTGCGCTATCATGAAGAAGATACCTGCGCTTAAAAAAGCGCACGATGACCAGGATTACAGGACAAAGCCGGCCTGTAATTCAGCCGTTCAGACAGCCATCCCCCAAATTCTGTCTGAGCGTACACGGGCCTTAATATCAAATGAAAAGATCTATACGCTGAGCCAGATCAGGCATTATCATCCAAGTCACTGGTCTTCAGACAGCCCAGCTCAGCGTAAGACATAAACAGATATCGAAAAGAAAAGGAGGAATTGCGAATGATCATTGCAGAGACCTCGATTCGAGGAAAGCTTCATGAACAGTACGGCGTAGCCAACCAGGACCGGTGCACGGTTTTTAAAGTCAGAGATACCGTCTGTGCCGTGCTTTGCGATGGCGTATCGCTCAACAGTCAGATGCAGTTTTCGCACAGTGAAATTGCGGCATCCTTCTGCGCGAAAAAGATGAAGTCGATTCTTTCGTCGATCGAATTTCATAAGCTCTCGCATGAAGAACTCAGTGAAGTTCTGCCGGACGCCTTTGATCTGACGGAAAAAGCCCTCCGCCGGTATCTGAATGAAAAGGGAATTGATCCTTCCGACAGCATGACAACGATGATTGCTCTTTTCTATCGCAAAGGTGCTCTGTATGCCGGAATTGCCGGCGATGGCGGCATTCTCTATCAGCGAAAAGACGGATCGATTGCGGCGATGTTTACGCAGATCAAGACAAGTTCTGCGGTCTGGCCGCTTTCCAGCCGTAAGCAATGGAAGTTCTTCAGTTCTGTCTACGAAGGCGCTTCTCCTGTCGGACGGATTGTAGCTGCAACGGACGGCGTCTTTGATACGCTGTTCTATCTGAATTCGAACAACATTGCAGCTTGCTCGATCCAGAATCTGCGCGCACTCTTCTCCATTTCCAAAGTGCATGAAAAGAGAAGAGATGAAGCGCTCAGAAAGCTGGTCGCACAGATTCCTTCGAATGATGATCTTTCCTGCGTCATCATCGAAGATCCGCACAATTTCCGCCATTCGACAAAACGCAAAAATCCGGACAGCCATTAGCTGTCAGAGAACTGGCCAGCTGCTCGGTTTCCGGACAGAGAGAGAAAACCGCTGAATTCTTCCTGCTGATTTTAATCATGCTCAAGAAGAAAAAAATCAAAGCAGACGATACAATAAACTCATATGTTCAGTCTTCTTCTGTGCAGACTGAACTTTTTTCTTCCGGCCCTCTTCGCTGAATCAGAAATGGTTCTGCCTGTCTGGACGATCCATCCAGAAAACGACAAACTAACTGAAGAGGAAACTGAAGAGATGAAAGAAATAGTCTGACTCTGAACAGGGCAGGCACCATACAACTGCCATCAGACGGCCTGTTCAAAGCAGTGCTTCACAAAATTACAGAGAACAAAAAGACAATGAAGAGATATAGACAATGAAGAGATATAAAGGAGATCAGATCATGTCAGTTGAAACATTTGAACATGCCGTCGACCGTTCGAACGATCATTCGGCAAAATTTCATGCCGGATATATGGAAAACGACCCGTCCATTCTTCCAATGTGGGTGGCCGATATGGACTTTGCCGCACCGGACAGTGTCCGTCAGGCCCTGAAAGAACGCGCTGAATTTGGCGTATTCGGGTACACCGCTCCATGGGATGGTGTTCTGGATGCCGCTGTGAACTGGATGAAACGCCGTCACCAGACAGAGATTGAAAAAGAATGGATCGTTTCTGTGCCAGGCATTGTACCGGCTCTGAAAATCATGATTCAGGCACTGAGCAAACCGGGCGATTCGATTCTGATTTTTACACCGGTCTATTACCCGTTTAAAGCCAGCATTCTCGAAGAGGAAAGAACCGCAGTCGAAAGTCCGCTGCACTTTGAAAACGGTGCCTACTCGATCGACTTTGAAGATGCCGAAAAGAAGATCAGAGAGAACAGTGTGAAGATGATCATCTTCTGCTCGCCGCATAACCCGACCGGCAATGTCTGGTCGAAAGAAGATGTCGCCAGACTTTCAAAGATCGCCAGAGAAAATAATGTCATTCTCATCAGTGATGAAATCCATATGGACTTTGACCATTCCAGAAAGCACACACCGCTTTTCCTGGCTGATCCGCTTTCGAAAGACACATCGATCATTGCGACTGCACCTAGCAAGACATTCAACCTGGCAGGTCTGCAGGTTTCCTTCCTGTATGTACCAAATCCGAAGTTCCGCGAAAAGATCCGGAAAACCATGTCAGTCTGCGGCATGAGCGACCCCAATATCATGGGTCTGACTGCCGCACAGGCTGCCTATGAAACAGGTGATAAATGGGTTGACGGTCTGCAAGAGCGCGTGAAGAATAACGCAGAATTCACCGATGTATGGCTGAAAGAAAATCTTCCGCAGATCCATCTCGTCAAACCCGAAGGCCTCTATCTGTTCTGGATCGATTTCAGAGCACTGAACATGAGAGACGATGAGCTGATGGACTTCCTGATTCAGGAAGCAAAAGTCTGGCTCAATCCTGGCATTAAGTTTGGCAAAGAGGGAAGCGGCTTCATGCGGATGAATGCCGGTACTTCCCAGGATGTAATCCTTGAGGCGCTTACCCGCATTAAAAACGCCATCAATGCCCGCGAAGCTGCAAAGCACGAATAGAAGAACGATTCACTCAGTTCTCCTGTCCTTCTTACAAAGACTGACTGCTGCGGATATCCGGCAGAAAGAAAAGCGTATAGAAAATACAAAAGGTCAGAAACTTTCCGGATCCGGACGGTTTCTTTCGTACAGAGCAGCAGAAAGAAACCGACGGCTGACCTGTTTTTATGAAAAAATTTCATAGATAAGGGACTAAATTTCATGTTTTCTTTCTTTTGAAAGACGAGCGGGCATATAATTGAGTGATTCACTATATTTTTAACCTTTGAAACGGAGGATACCATGAGTTACACAAGCTTCAACGATGTTACCGCACATATGAAAAATTACGGATTCGTCTACCAGGGATCCGAAATCTACGGCGGACTTGCCAATACCTGGGATTTCGGTCCTTTGGGAATCGAACTGAAAAATAATATTAAGAATGCCTGGTGGAAGCGTTTCATCCAGGAACAGCCAGAAAATGTCGGCATCCAGAGTGCCATCCTGATGAACCCGCAGGTCTGGGTTGCTTCCGGACATGTTGGCGGCTTCTCCGATCCGCTGATGGACTGCAAGGACTGCAAAACCCGCTACAGAGCTGACACCCTGATCGAAGACGCTACAAACGGCGAAGTCAATCCGGCTGGCTGGACCAACGAGCAGATGGAAACCTTCATCGATGAACACGGAATCAACTGCCCGAACTGCGGCAAGCACAACTTCACGCCGATCCGTCAGTTCAACCTGATGTTCAAAACCTTCCAGGGTGTTACTGAAGATGCTAAAAACGAAATCTACCTGCGTCCGGAAACTGCACAGGGTATTTTCGTCAACTTCAAAAACGTACAGCGTACCATGCGTAAAAAACTGCCGTTCGGTATCGGCCAGATCGGCAAATCCTTCCGAAATGAAATCACTCCGGGCAACTTTATCTTCCGTACCCGCGAATTCGAACAGATGGAACTCGAATTCTTCTGCAAACCCGGAACAGACCTTGAGTGGTTCAAAAAGCTCGAAGGCATGTGCGAAACCTTCCTGCATGACCTTGGCCTGACAGACGACCGTCTGCGCCTGCGTGCTCACGATCAGGAAGAGCTTTCCCACTACTCCAATGCGACAACCGATATCGAGTACCTCTTCGGTGCTCCAATCGGCTGGGGCGAACTCTGGGGCATTGCAGACCGTACAGACTTTGACCTGACGGCTCACCAGAATACGTCTAAACAGTCTCTGGAATACTTCGACCAGGAAGCCAACGAAAAATACATTCCTTACGTTATTGAACCTTCCGTTGGTGTAGAACGTCTGATCCTTGCCGTTATGTCTCAGGCTCTTGAAACGGAACAGATCAGCGAGAAAGACAGCCGTGTCGTTCTGCGACTGCATCCTTACCTGGCTCCTTATAAAGCTGCCATTCTGCCGCTGAGCAAAAAGCTTTCTGAGCCGGCGAAAGCCCTCATGAATGATCTTGCCCGTCAGTTTAATGTTACCTATGACGAAGCAAACAACATCGGTAAACGTTACCGCAGACAGGATGCCATCGGTACACCGTACTGCATCACAGTCGACTTTGAAACTGAAAAAGACGGCTGCGTAACCATCCGCGAACGTGATTCCATGGAACAGGTCCGCGTACCGGTTACCGAAGTCGCTAAATACCTCGAAGAGCGCGTTCAGTTTGCTTAAGCCTGCCTCTGTAAAAACTTATACGTGCTGGTCTTAAGACAGCACAGAGTGCCAGAAAGCAGAGAACACGACATTCTCTGCCAAGACGTGTTACGATTCCAGTTCCTACGTTCCGGGTTTAGCTTTTGCTGAATCCGGAACATTCTTAATGAGAACAGTCAGGTGATTTCATGCAGATTCCAGAACAGGATTATCGAAATATCCTGGAACAGACGGACATCGTCTCCCTCATCCAGCATTACGTCCCTTTGAAAAAGAAAGGGAAGGAGTTTGTAGGGGTATGCCCGTTTCATGACGATCATTCTCCTTCGATGCACGTCTCGCCAGACAAACAGATTTACAAATGCTTCAGCTGCGGAGCCGGAGGCAACTCCATCAAATTCTTAAGCGAAATCGAAAAGATTCCGTATCAGGAAGCCGTCCTTAAAGCAGCACAGATGATTCACTATCCGCTTCAGATTGAACCAGTAAAAGCAGCAGTCCCAGCGGATCCGAATAAGGATCTGTACGAAACACTCCGTCTGTTTACGCTCTATTGCTCCTATGAGCTGTTCAGCCAGGACGGAACCGCTGCTCTGAACTATCTGCAGCAGCGAAAATTCTCCAAAGACATCATCGATACCTTCGAAATCGGCTATGCGCCCGGTTTTGCGATGGTCCGCGACTACCTGGAAAACCGGATCGGCAACCGGCTGAATCTGGAAAAAACAGGTCTTGTCCGCATTGGCACTGAACAGCTTCAGCCATCCTTTGCCAACCGGATCATGATTCCAATCCATGATCCAAACGGTCACCCGGTAGGCTATACCGCAAGACTTCTTCCAGGTGCTCAGGGGCCGAAATACCTCAATACATCCGGAACGCCGCTCTATCAGAAAAGCAGTCTGATCTTCAACTTTCACCGGGCAAAAAAAGCCGCACGAAAAGCCGGACGACTGATTCTTGTCGAAGGCGCGATGGACGTATTGGGTCTGGCTAAAGCCGGACTGATGGAAGGCGTAGCTATGCTGGGTACGTCTTTGAGCAATGAACAGCTGTCCCTGATTGCTTCGCTGCAGGTTCCTGTCACGGTCTTCTATGACCAGGACGATGCTGGCAAACATGCTGCATGGGTCTTTGCCCAGAAAGCCAGGGAATTCCATATTCCGTTTTCCATTGTCACCAGCGCGCCCAGAAAAGATCCGGACGAAGTCTTCATTGCCTACGGACGGGACGGTGTCCTGGAGGCAGTTCGCAATACATCGAGCTTTTCTGCTTTTGCCTTCGAGTATCTGCAGACGAAATACAATCTGAACAACTACGAAGACAAGAAGCAGTACGCCAAGGACATGGAAAGCATTATCCGTTCAACGCTTGAACCGTTTGAACAGAGTGCTGCCTTTGAACAGCTCAAGTCGCTGACCGGCTTTTCATTCGAAGCCACCGGTGCTCAGCCGCCTGTTCAGGAACGTCCCTACCGGTCAAACCGGAAGAACTGGAAAAAGAAACAGCCCTATACAGGCCGTTCGGGCAATCGTGGATGGAAGCAGAATTCTTCCTATGATGAATCCCTGTATTCGCAATCCGAAGATGTTCCGCTTTCTCCTGCCGATAACGGCAGAGTACAGGCGGAGAAGTCGGTTTTATGGGCCATGCTCTTTCACGAAGAATTTCTGCGGCGGTTTCAGCAGGAAGTCGGTTTCTTTTCCGATCCTGCCTGCTCAAGACTGTCTCTCTACATTCTTCATGCCTACAAAAACAGCGAACAGATCGATCCAGCCATTCTTTTTGAACAGGTTGAAGAACCGGATGTCCGGGCTCTTCTGGCCGAACTCTCCGAATGGCCGGACTATTCAGATATTCTCCCGGACTTTTTCGATGATGCAGTCCGGAAGATTCAGATCTCCATGCTGAGTCAGAAAATCGAAATCGCAACCCTGGCCATGTCCCAGGCTGCTGATATCAAAGAAAAAACCGCTCTTGGCATGCAGAAAGCAAAGCTTGTCGCAGAGCGTAAAAAACTTGAACGGCGAAATTCCTCCAAAGAGGCATTTTCCGCCTGAATCGATCAGGAAAGACAGATCAGACTCGCTGTATGATCCAGTACTTTCCATTTCCATTAAATATCCATCATTCTGCCAGACTGATCCGGCATGCAGACTTTCTTAGAAGCTTCTGCTTCGAGTTCTGCGCAATGAAAAACCATTGCACCTTCTGCCTGCCTGACAGGTCTGGCTGTTTCTGTACTGAAAAAGAGCAGAAACAGAACACTTGTTTGATGCAATCGTACATAGAAAGGAAAACCGCCATGTCTAAACTCCGTTCTCTGGATGAAGCCAAAGACTTTCTGCTTTCTATGCGGGAAAACGAAACACCGGTTGATCTCGACGCTTTTACAGAAATGATTTCCCGACTGAACATTTCCGATGAGGAAAACGACCGCCTTCTGGAATGGATCCGCGATGAGCAGATTCCAGTAACCGGACTTGATGAAGAGGAACGTGAAGAATTCGCCTCTGAACTCGAAGCCCGGGAAGAAAAAGCGTTTGAAAGCTCTCTGAACAATAAAGACGAGACCCGGCTTGAAAAAGAACTCGAAGAAGAGCTGGAAGAAGATGAACTTCTTGAATCTGATGAGGATGATCTCTCTGATGAAGAAGAAGCATCCGGTGATTCTGCATCGGACAACGCCGATGAAATTGCTCAGCTCGAAAAGTCGTTCTATGACAACGCAAAAAACCGGACAAGCGATCCGGTCAAAATGTATCTGCGGGAGATCGGTCAGATTCCGCTTCTGACGGCTGCCCAGGAGCGTGAAGCCGCAAAGGCCTATCAGGAAGAAGGCTCCAAAGAAGCCAAGGACCTGCTGATCAGCTCCAACCTGCGTCTGGTTGTTTCCATTGCCAAACGCTTCATCAATCATGGCCTGCCGCTTCTCGACCTGATTCAGGAAGGCAACTGCGGCCTGATTAAAGCTGTTGAAAAATTTGACTACACCAAAGGCTTCAAATTTTCGACATATGCTACCTGGTGGATCCGTCAATCGATCACCCGGGCCATTGCAGATCAGTCGAAAACGATCCGCATTCCGGTTCATATGACCGAAACCATCAACAAGCTCACACGCATTTCCCGTCAGCTGACCCAGGATCTGGGCCGCGATCCGCTGCCGGAAGAAATTGCCGAAAAGCTTCCGGGAATGAAAGCGGACAAAGTCCGGGAAATTCAGCGCATTGCGCTCGATCCAGTTTCTCTGGAAACGCCGATCGGCGAAGAGGATGATTCGCATCTTGGCGACTTCATCGAAGATAAAACGTCTATTTCGCCAACGGAATACACTAACAATCAGCTGCTCAAAGACGAAATCTCGCTTGCTCTGGAAACACTGACCAAAAGGGAAGAAGAAGTTCTGCAGCTCCGTTACGGACTGATCGACGGACAGCCCCGTACACTTGAAGAAGTCGGACAGGCATTCAGCGTCACCCGTGAGCGAATCCGGCAGATTGAAGCCAAAGCCCTTCGCAAGCTTAAACAGCCAATCCGCTCCAAACGCCTCAAAGACTTCAGCCACTAATCTATGAACACTTCATCAAAAAATTCTTTATCCAATAAACGCACAGTTCCAGGACTTTCAAAACGTCTGGCCGCTCTTGCAGATATGCTCAGCGAACCGGTCATTGCGGATATCGGCTGTGATCACGGACTGGTCTGCCTGCAGGCTGTTCTCAATGGTCCGGTCAAAAAAGCGTATGCCTGCGATCTTCGTGAAGGACCGCTGGCTCAGGCGCAGGAAAATGTCATCCGCTTTGGTCTGCAGGATCAGATTTTCTGCCGCCTTCGCAACGGTCTAGACGGCCTGGAAAACGATGTTCTGCAGATTCTGATTGCCGGTATGGGCGGAAAGCAGATCGAAGAGATTCTGAAAACCAACCCGCCTGGAGCTCAGGTACGCTCCCTGCTGCTTTCGCCGCATAAGGATGTACCGGAACTGCGTGAATGGCTGGTTTCGAATGGCTATCACATCGTTTCTGAGCGAATGATTCAGGATGGACAGTTCTATCCTGTACTGACCGTTCTGCCTCCTGCAGCCGCCATTCAGGCCGGATATACGGATCAGCAGACTCTTACAGAATCTGAACACTTCTTTGGCGTTCATCCGAGAGAAGATGATTCGTTCTTCAGTTTTCTTGCCTGGCAGATTCAGATCTGGCAGAACATTGAAGAAACTCTTCCCGAACACAGAAAAGGCCTGTATGCAAAGCAAATTGCACTTGGACAGGCCCTTCTGAAGAAGATTTCTGAGTAATCTGCGCTTATAAACGACAGATCAGAAACTGAACAGAATCTGATTGTCCTTTTTAAGAGATGTCCCCGCCGACATCTCTTTTTTCGTACGATACCCCACCCACGAGTACCTGCGAATGAAAAAGGAGCAACCGGTTTTCCGATTGCTCCAGAACTGTCTGTTTATTGTATGCGATATAAATCTTTAACGGATAGGAGTATAGTCAAGCTCTGATTTTTCATCCGTTGCTTCCAGTTTGAAGATCACAGGTCGTAAACCGTCATTGCAGCTGACGATTGCAACACCCGGCTTTCTGATCCAGTCCCCATAATAAAAGAGTTCATTGTCAGCGCCATGAGCTAAGGCAAACACATACTGATAGACCGCTTTCCATGCTTCATCGCGGAAGCCTTCTGGTTTGGCGTAATCAGCATAAAAAACCTGTCCCTCTTTCATCATTGGACATGCTGTTAAACCTTTGACGCCATATTCCTCAGCTAATTCTTTATCGAACGTTGTTTTTAAGGCAGTGATTTTGACTCAATTCATAGTGTTATCCTTTCATAGAATCTATGTAATTTTAAATATACTGATAAAAGCCTGAGCAGTCAGGATAATCCTGATTGTCCCTTGATCAGCTGAATTACTGATGGGCGTGAAGAAAATCGAGAACCTCTCTTTTCAGGAACTCAGGCGTACTGGCACCGGATGTTACCGCAACTCTGTTTACGCCATCAAGATCTTCCGGATTGATTTCTTTTGCGCTTTCGACCTGCAGAACGCGGGGAATGCCGGCTTTTCTTCCTGTAGCGGAAAGCTTGCGGGTGTTGTTGCTTTTGGGATCGCCGATGACGATGAGCAGATCGATCTGTCTGTCTTTGAGATCATAGACCGCCTGCTGACGGAGTCGTGTCGCAGTGCAGATTTCCGAACAGAATTCGGCATCGGGATAGCGTCTGCGGATTTCATCAAAGAGATCCTGCAGATCCAGGACAGACATCGTCGTCTGATTGGTCACAAAGACCGGTCCCTGAACGTGATCCGGGATATCTGCAGCTGTTTCAATCAGATAATTGTTCTGATCTGGCGTAATGGCGCCTTCAGCTTCGGGATGGCCTTTTTTACCGATGTAGAAGATCGCATATCCCTGTTCCTGTTTTTCCTGAATGATTTTCTGGGTAGACAGGACAAAACGGCAGGATGCATCAATGGTCTGTAGACCTTTTTCTGCTGCTTTTTTGCGGACGGCATCGGAAATGCCATGCGCGGTAAAGATCACAATGCCGTCATCAACTTCATCAAGCAGTTCCAGACGCGTTCTGTCTCTGGCTTCAGCCACTGACAGACCAAGCTCTTCAAGCTGCCGGTTGACAAAAGAGTTGTGAACCAGCGAGCCGAGAATCGTTATTTTTATATCGGGGTATTTTCTTGCGGTATCCTCTGCAATGCGAATGGCATTGATGACGCCGCCGCAGAACCCCTGCGGACTGACTTCGAAAATTTCCATAGAGACTCCTGGACCGGTGTTTTCAATGAAACACGGTAAAATTGGAATAACGGGCATGCCCGAATCGATTGCAATTCAGTATGCCACAATAGACAGAAAGAGGTGTTAATGTGAATCGAATTGAAGAAATCATGAAAATCGAAGGGTTTAAAACCCTGACCCCGATTCAGAAAGCGGTTCTTGAAAGAAAGAATCCAAAACGTGATCTGATTGGTATTTCCACAACCGGTTCGGGTAAATCCCACGCGTTTTTCATGCCGATCTTTCAGATGATCGACCCTGAACTGGATCAGGTTCAGGCCGTCATCTCCGTGCCGACCCGTGAACTGGCCTGGCAGCTGTATGAACGTTCAAGAAAGATCGCAAACCATTTCCATATCAGAACCGCCCTGATTACCGGCGGCACCGAAAAGAAGGAAGGCGGTCTGGTTCCGCAGATCGTCATCGGAACCCCTGGCCGTATGAAAGACCAGTTCCTGGAAGACAAGACACTCCGTCTGGATACCGCAAAAATCATGGTTATTGATGAAGCGGATATGACGATGGAGTTCGGATTCCTGGAAGATGTCGATGCGATTCTTTCGCATATGAAAGACGACGTTACAGTCATGGTCTTCTCGGCAACCATTCCGGATCTTCTTCAGCCTTTCCTGAAAAAGTATCTCACAAACCCTGAGATCATCCGCATCGGAAGCGATGATGACTTCGCAGCCGATATCCGCCATGTTCTGATCCCCCAGAAACATAAAACCGCAGCACAGCGCGTTGAAGACATTCTGTCTGTCATTCAGCCGTATGTCTGCCTGATCTTTACCAATACCAACCAGGAAGCCGCAAAGCTGGCCAAAGACCTGCGTGATGACGGCTACGATCTTATAGAACTGCACGGTGATCTGGAAGCCCGCGAGCGGACCAAAGCCATCCGGACCATTCAGTCCCAGAAGAAGAGCTATATCGTAGCCAGCGATATCGCTTCCCGCGGTATTGACCTGGAGGGTATTACCCATGTCATTTCCGTCGGTTTTCCGAAAGAACTTGCCTTCTACAAACACAGAGCCGGCCGTACCGGTCGTGCAGGACGTGATGGCATGGCGATTGCCATTTACACAGGCAAAGATGACAAAGCTATTGCTTCGCTCAAAAAGCAGGGAATTGCGTTTGAAGAGATGGACATCAAAAACGGCGAATTCGTTCCTGTAAAAGACCGTGCTCTTCGTCCGAAGAAGCCAAACGATGAACTGAACGAGAAGATTGCCAAGATCGTTCACAAATCGAAGAAAAAAGTTAAACCGAATTACAAGAAGAAACGTGCTGAAGAAGCTGACCGAATGCGCAGACGTGCAAAACGTCAGATGATTCAGAACGAAATCCGTCTGCAGAAAAAAGAACGTGCCAAAGCCAAACAGCGTGCAAAACGCGATGCCGGAGAATAGCCTGTGAGTCAGGTTCGATATTTCGGCTGTCACGTGGGCATGAAAGCGCCACGTTACTTTCTCGGTTCCATTGAAGAAGCTCTTTCGTATGGCGCTGATGCCTGCATGATCTATACCGGCGCTCCACAGAACTCCAAGCGCAAACCGGTAGAAGAGCTGCGCATTGAAGAAGGAAAAGCCCTTCTGAAAGAAGCTGGATGGGATCCCATGCAGGTTGTCGTTCATGCGCCCTATATCATCAATCTGGCCAATATGGTCAAACCCGATACGGCCTACTTCGGACGGGAATTTCTTTCAGAAGAACTCCGCCGGACGCAGGCGATCGGGGCAAAGTATCTGATTCTTCACCCCGGTTCGCATCTCAAACAGGGAGCAGACGAAGGAATTGCCTGGATTGTAGAAGGACTCAATCAGGTCCTTGATGCAGATAGCACGCAGGTCATGATTCTTTTAGAGAGCATGGCCGGCAAGGGAAGCGAAATCGGCTGCAGTTTTGAAGAACTGCGAAAGATTATCGACGGCGTTCATAAAAACGAACGGATCGGTGTCTGCCTCGATACCTGTCATCTGCATGATGCAGGCTATGATCTTGGCGATTTTGATGCCGTGATGAAAGAGTTTGACGATGTGGTTGGTCTGGACAGACTCCATGTTCTTCATGTCAATGACTCGAAGAACGTTCGCGGAGCCAGAAAAGACCGTCATGAAAACATCGGCAAAGGCGAGATCGGTCTTGACGTCCTGGGCGCGATTGTTCATGATCCCCGTTTTGAGAATGTTATCAAGATTCTCGAAACGCCCTACTTCGACGATAAACCGCCTTACAAAGAAGAACTTGCTCTGCTTCGGGCATGGCCTGAAGTTTAGTCTCCAGTCTGAAAAACGGCGCGGAATCCATTGCGGATCCCGCGCTTTTGTAATGGGAAGTTCCAGGAAAGGTGACTGGATACTAGCCAGAGACGGACAGAAAATG
>Strawberry_p1__coassemble_2001_pt1 | contig 23266 bp, 18 predicted proteins | sample Strawberry_p1__metabat2_high_PE_023 | metagenome-assembled genome bin Strawberry_p1
GATTTCGACAAACAAAAATGTGAATTTTACAAAGTGAAACAGAATGAATTATTTTACCTTAAAAGAGTCATTCCATCATTCCTAATCGATGTCTGGCCATCATGATTCGCTTTGCCTCCCAGGCAAAAAACGAAGCTGGACGCTGGAAATTTTACTGGCTTGCTCTAACTCATGCTTGCCGGTATGATAAAAAACCGTATTTTGTTTTGATGAGACTGTCATCAAATCTCCCTGTTTTTCCCCAGCCGCTATCCCCGCGCTTTCATCGGACACCTTTGTCCGGCCGTTTTTCCATGCGCGGGAATCCGCCGCTAGAAAAGAGTCATTTTATGAGAATGAAAGAAAATCTGGAATGTTATATCGACGGATTTAATACAGTTCATATCTACATGGAAAAGAACTTTTATCAGGGTAAGAGCCAGACCTTTCATTTGAAAGATGAAAAGGGAAACATCGTCCCTCTGACTATCCTGAAAAAAGATGAACTGGAGACGCATTTTCTCTATGAATGCGCTGTTGATGCCCCGCTTGTCATCGGCAGCGACTATGTTCTTTACGATGAACACTGCCGGACCGCTCCGGCTATCTGCAGCCATATCGTAAAAACCGCTGAATTTGCAGAGCAGTTTACAGACCCGGACGGCAAGAACGGCTGCTTCTACAGCGAAAAAGAAACCGTGTTTGCCCTCTGGTCCCCCCTGGCCGTCTGGGCCACTGTCGTTTTGCTTACTGAAGATGGAAAAGAAGAGATTTTCCCGATGATCCGCTATGAGCGGGGCAACTGGGCTGTACGCGTTGAAGGAGACCAGCTTGGCCGGTTTTACTTCTACCGTCTCAAAGTCAACGGTACGATCCGGGAAACCTATGATCCGTGGAACATCTTTACCGGCATCAATACGAGCATTTCGCAGGTCAATGACCTCTCGCTGCTTCCGCTTCCGGACAAAGTGCCCATGGAGCCGATGAAAAGCACGACAGATGCCATTATCTATGAAGCATCCATCCGTGATATGACCGCGCAGAAAGAAATCGGGATCGAACATCCGCGGACCTTCCAGGGGTTCGTGGAAGAGAATGAACACACCCGAAGCAAGCGCATCGGCCTTTCCTATCTCAAAGAACTTGGCATTACGCATGTTCAGCTGATGCCTGTTCTGGATTTTGGATCGGTGGATGAGCAGTATCCGACGTTCTACTACAACTGGGGCTACGATCCGGCAAGCTACTTTACGCTGGAAGGTTCCTATTCAAGCGATCCGTATGATCCGACAAAGCGGATCATCGAGTTTGCACAGATGGTCCACACTCTGCATGAGGCCGGACTGAAAGTGGTTCTCGACCTGGTGTTCAACCATGTCTGGAACAAAGATGCCTACGGTCCCGAGCAGATCATGCCGGACTATTCCTTCCTGATGGACAACTTTGGCAACTATTCCAACGGATCCTACTGCGGCAACGATATCGACTCGCGTCCGGTAATGAACCGGCAGTATCTGATCGCAGCAGCCATGCAGCTGATTGATGTCTTTGATGTCGACGGCTTCCGCTTCGATCTGATGGGAGTCCTTGACATCGACCTGATGAACGAAATCGCAAGACTTGCCAAAGAGCGCAAGCCGGATTTCATGATTTACGGCGAAGGCTGGGATATGCCAAGCTTCGTACCGCCTGAAATCCGTGCATCGCAGAACAACCAGGCAAAAATGCCACAGGTTGGACATTTCTCTGACCGGTTCCGTGAAGTCATCCGCGGAAATTCTGGCGATCTCAGTCAGCCGGGCTATCCGGCCGGCAATCTGGCTCTGCTGGATCAGGCCAAAACGGTAATGCGGGCTGCTGTAGATGAAAACCGCTACGATGCACCGTTCAAATCCGTCAACTATGTCGAATGTCACGACAACCATACGATGTGGGATAAAAACCGCAAAGCGTGTGCCGGACAGTCGAGGGGCGATCGGATGAAACGGCAGGTCATGACCAATGCGATGGTTTTGTTTGCGCAGGGAATTCCGTTTATTCACTGCGGTCAGGAATATGGAAGAACCAAGGAGAATCTTGGCAATACCTACAACCGCTCGGACCACTACAACATGATCGACTATAACCGGCGCGACCGGATGGATCCGATGGTTACCGCATTCGAATCGCTTGCCGCGATTCGCAAAGCCCATCCGTCCTTCGGTCATGACACGAACGAGAAGATCCGGACGAATACTTCAACAGAAGACATCGACGGCAAGGTCCTGGTCTACCGGACATGGGATGAAAACGAAGAAATGGTCGTTTTCTTTAACCCGACGTACGAAACGTTCCATTATGATCTTGGCAAAGAAGGCCGGCTTCTGTTTGACCTTGGACATTCCAATGCATCAGAAGTTCAGAACGTGGAAATCGGACCGCTTGCTACAGTTGTCATTGAGCATCGAAAAGCACAGCCAGCTGCTATTGCTGAACCGGCACAGACACCGGCTGTCTTTGAATAAACCTTCTGCTTCAGGCAGAAAAAAAGAAATCAGTATAAAAATAAATATGGAATATGCAATCCTTTCGAGAAGGGAAGAAGGCAGAATTCTGCCGGTTTTCCCGGCAGAACAGACAGGATTTTCTCTGAAAAACCGCAATCTGACTGAAAAAGCTTTCATTGTGATTTGCATTCGGTTTCATTTTGGAAACCGGCCCGCTTTTTCTCTTTCAGATGCTTTGCGAGGCGTTCTGTTTTTGACAGGAACGCTTCTTTTCATACAATAGAGAAAATATCTGAACTGCGGACGCTCCCGGATCGTCCCGTTTTGTGACGGTCCAGGAGAATTTCTCCCTTTTTCGAAGGGGTTACGTTCCGCTTCGCATATTTGAAACCAGAAAATGAGTTAAACGCAATGGAGGAAGACTATGGCCAAATTTTTTCGTGAACCATCACGGACGTTCTCAGAGTACCTGCTCGTTCCCGGATATACCGGACCGGAAGACACGCCCGACCGCGTCAGTCTGAAGACGCCTCTTGTTAAATTCAGAAAGGGCGAAGAACCGGCTCTCAGCCTGAACATCCCGCTGACCAGTGCTGTCATGCAGGCTGTTTCCGGACCGGAGCTTGCGGTTGCGCTTGCCCGTGAAGGCGGTGTCGCTTTTATTTACGGCTCCCAGCCAATTGAAAGCCAGGCAGCTATGATCCGTCAGGTTAAGGCAACGAAAGCCGGCTTTACCGGAAGCGATGCCAATATTTCTCCTGATGCGACCCTGCGCGACGTCATCCGTCTGCGTCAGAAAACCGGACATTCCACCATGGCTGTTACAGACAATGGCAAAAAAGACGGAATCCTTCTCGGTATTCTGACATCCAGAGATTTCCGCGAAACCCGTGTAGATCTTGATCACACATTTGTTAAAGATGTCATGACTCCCTATGACAAGCTTGTTGTCGGAGAAGAAGGCATTACTTTAGGCGAAGCCAACGATATCATCTGGGACAAAAAGCTGAACCAGCTGCCGATCGTTGACAAAGAACAGCGTCTGAAAGCTTTCGTATTCCGTAAAGACTACGAACAGCACAAAGAGCATCCGGATGAAGTTCTTGATTCCCATAAACGCTATCTGGTTGGTGCCGGCATCAACTCCCGCGACTACAAAGACCGTGTTCCGGCTCTTGTTGAAGCTGGTGCGGACATTCTTGTTATTGACTCTTCCGAAGGCTATTCCTGCTGGCAGGCGGATACGATCAAATGGATCCGCGATACCTATGGCGACAGCGTAAAAGTCGGCGCCGGAAACGTTGTTGACGGCGATGGCTTCCGCTTCCTTGCAGAAGCCGGTGCAGACTTTGTCAAGATCGGTATCGGCGGCGGTTCGATCTGCATCACCCGTGAACAGAAAGGCATCGGCCGCGGCCAGGCTACCGCAACGATCGATGTCGCAAAAGCACGTGATGAATACTATGAAAATACCGGCATCTATGTGCCAATCTGCTCGGATGGCGGTATCGTTCAGGATTACCACATGACGCTGGCTCTCGCATTCGGTGCAGACTTCGTCATGCTCGGCCGTTACTTTGCGCGCTTCAAAGAAGCACCAAACAAAGTTGTAACGGTCAACGGCAACTACATGAAAGAGTACTGGGGCGAAGGTTCCGCCCGTGCCCGCAACTGGCAGCGTTATGATGTCGGCGGCGAAGGCAAGATGTCCTTTGTCGAGGGTGTTGACTCCTACGTTCCATATGCCGGAAGCCTGGCAGACAACGTTGGTCTGACCATCTCGAAAATCAAACACACCATGTGCAACTGCGGATTCACCAACATTCCTGATTTCCAGAAGAATGCGAAAGTTACACTCGTCTCCGATGTATCCATCAGCGAAGGCGGTGCACATGACGTTCTTGTCCGCGACGACAAAGTCGATGCAGGACAGATGTAATCTGCAGCAGGCAAAACAGAATTATCATCCAGTCAGAATCTGAATTTCACGTGCAGGGAGCCTCAGGCATCTCTGTACGTTTTTTGACACCAAAAAATTAGCTTGATCTAACTGTATGGAAAGCGTTTGCCGGAATCTCAATCTTTGTATCCCGTCTGCATCAGGAAGATCCTTTATGATATCTGCAGACAGGAGGAGATCTGCATGAACGAGATCATTCTGATCGCTTCGCTTATTCCTTTAGCCGGCACGCTCATCGGCAGCGCCTCGGTATTCTTTTTAAAAAATGAGCTCCCATCTGCTGCCCAGCGCAGCATGTCCGGATTTGCGGCCGGCGTCATGTCTGCCGCTTCAGTCTGGTCGCTTCTCATCCCTGCCATGGAACAGTCAGAAAATCTTGGCGGCCTTTCCTGGCTGCCGGCTGCCGGAGGATTCTGGATCGGCGTTCTGTTTCTGCTTCTGATGGACCGGGTAATCCCGCACATTCATCCGGAGACTATGGAGCAGGAAGGACCGAAAACATCGCTTAAAAAACGGACCATGCTCATGCTTGCCGTTACGCTCCACAATGTTCCTGAGGGAATGGCGGTTGGTGCAACGCTTGCCGGACTGCTCAGTACCCATTCCATCTCTCAGGCTTCAGTTCTTGCACTGGCGATCGGTATTGCCATTCAGAACGCACCGGAAGGCGCCATTATCTCTTTGCCTTTGCATGCAGGCGGTGCATCCAAAGGCAAAGCGTTCCTGTTTGGTGCGCTCTCCGGCGCCGTTGAACCGATTGCGACCTGGATTACGCTGCTCTTTTCCGCCGTCGTCGCTCCAGCACTCCCCTGGTTTCTTGGCTTTGCAGCTGGTGCCATGATGTATGTGGTCATTGAAGAGCTGATTCCGGAAATGGCATCCGGTTCTCACAGCAATCTGCCGGCGCTTGCTTTTTCCGCCGGATTTACGCTGATGATGATTCTGGATGTTGCGCTTGGATAAGAAAAAATATCAGACAGCCCATCCAGTTAAAAAGAAAATAGAAATTATAAATATACACAGCAGGCAAAGATAAACACAGATCAGGCAAATGAGATTCAGCGTCCCGGTTTCTGCAGAGACCGGGGCGCTTTTTATCTGTTCAAGGTGGACACATGATCACGCAAAGTGATGAAGAGAGGCATCTTAATGATGAGATTCCTTTCTTCTTTTTCGTTTCTGCCAGGTCTGTCTGTCACTTGTTGAAGAAAATACCGTAAAAATTTCTGAAAGCGCCTGCATTTTTACGGGCCGCATAGAGTGCACAAAGCGGGGAAAGTCTGCAGAACGCGGATTTTTCAGCGGATTGTCCCATCACAATCGTGCATCTGACTATAATTGAAACGAGTATATGCCAGTCTGAGGCATAAGAAAGGATATGTAATGCCAAGCTATGTTGGAGAAATTCAGATCAGCAGTAAAAATGGATTCTTTGTTAATTTTTATCCGGGATACCGGTATCAGGATGGAAAATTTACGTATTTAACGGACAGTGATATTCGCGAACTTCTGCCAGAGTCGCAGTATTACAACATTAATCTTGTTTCAACCTCGCCATCTCTCCGCCTTGAAGACAGATTTCAGGATGGAGACGATGTCATTCTTGATTTCTCATTTTCTGATTTAACCGAAAATATGAAAGGAGACGGCGGCCGCTATCCGACCGCATGGAAACTGGATGTTTCCCGCCTGTATGGACAGAGCATTCGACACATGGACGATCTGGGCTACTATTGCGTCCTGGACAGAAAAGATGTTCTGGGCAGCTGGAAAGAGTCCTCGACCGTAGACCTCTATTCGCCAAATATCAATGAAGGCATGATGGTCATGCTTCCAGGCGATACGCCCGATACGCTTGTCGGTCCGTACCGTGTCCGCTATGACGAAGACAGAGAGACGTTCTATATCCGTACCTCCCTTGAGCAGCGGGTTTCGCTCATCACGGGATATACCTATGCAGGCGGCTTTGCGAGATACGCATTTGATCTGGTGATGGAAGATGTCACCCGCCGCTACATCCCGATTGAAGGCGAAGGGATTTCCCTCTACGCTCTCGACCAGATCAGCGACGAAGATCTTCTTGAAAACTTCCGTCAGTCTCTGAGCAAGAAACTGACCAGACAGTTTCATCTCGATGCACCGAATATTGAACACATGCTCGATGTCTACCAGAAAAGTTTGCTCAGCTCCCGCAATGCCAGCGAAGAAATCGCTGCCCAGCGCATCCGCCGTCTGAAAGCGATGTTCTCAAGCGAACTCCGCTTTTCCTCAACGCTTGATTCCGTCGCCGCACTTGCTCCGGAACTTGTCCGGCTGTATGCGGACGATCCGGCGTTTAAAAATCTGATGAGCCGGCTTGCCGGAAACAGCGATTTTGTCAGTCAGCTCGGTCGGTATGAAGACTTTCAGAACATTAAATCCAGAATGCAGACTGAAATCGACGGTCTGCAGAGTCAGAAAGACCGTCTGAATGAAGCGCTGCTCGAACTGGAGACAATCAATCCGGAAAAACAGCTCGAGATGTACCGTGAACACCTCGAACAGCTTGAAAAAATGAAAGAAAAAGCCAGAGCGGAACTGGATGATGCCAACCGGAAAGTGCATCTCGGTACGACCATTCTTGAAATGGAAAACCGTTCGAACTGGCTGGATGAAGAAATTACCCGCAAGAACAAGCGGATTGAACAGCTCGATGAGCAGATGAACGGACTCGAAAAGAAACTGGATGACATCCTTGAAGAATCATCCAGACGTTCCTTTGAAATTTCGTTCGACAACATGATTTCCGAACGCTTTCTGGAACATACCGCAAGACTGGAAAACACCAGACGTACGGAACTCTACCAGCATGCCGTCAAAGCGATCCGCAACATGCCGCGTACGCATCTCTCGGATGAACAGCTTGTCGAAACGCTCGTTCATGCAATGAAGCTGCGCCGTCCCGAATATTCACGCAATGAGATTCTTAATATTCTTATCTGCATGTTCGGCGGCTTCCTGACGATTCTTTCCGGCCCTCCAGGATCCGGAAAAACCTCGATCTGCCGCATTGCAGCAGAAGTCCTGGCTCTGGATGAACCCGCAAAACTTGAAGCGGTCAATCCGGACTTTCCAAGCTGCTCGCGCTACGTTCCTGTATCTGTCGAACGCGGATGGACCAGCCGCCGGGATCTGATCGGATTCTATAACTCGCTGACCCGTCAGTTTGATAAAGCCGATGCCAGACTGTTTGACCTTCTGGCTCTGCTCGATCAGGAATCACGCATGCCGGGCAGTCAGAATGATCTGCCTGCTCTTGTCCTGCTCGACGATGCCAACCTCTCAAGCATGGAATATTACTGGGCGGATTTTATGACGATGGAAGAAGACGCCGATGTTCGAGGAACGCTCGCTCTTGGCGAAAACTACACGATGCAGGTTCCGCGCTCTCTCCACTTTGCGGCAAGCATTCAGTCGGACCATACGACCGAACCGCTGACCGCAAGACTTCTCGACCGTGCCTGGGTCATTTCGCTGCCGGAGAAAAAGCTCTCTCTTTCCGGTGCATCGCTCTTTGATCAGGAACCTTTTGAACCGCTCATGGTCAGCGAAGCGCAGATTGAATCCGTCTTCTCGCCTGCACAGAGCGGGGTTGATCTGCCGGGCCGTCTTGAAGAATGCTTCCTGAGCATCCGCTCTCTGTTTGAAGAAGCCGGTCTGCCGCTTTCGATCCGTTCAGAAGGCGCAATCCGCTGCTATGTCTTAACCGCAATGCGCTGGTTTGAAGCAGACAGCGAAGATCCTGCCTATGATGAGGGATTCATCGCGCTGGATTATGCCATCCTGCAGAGAATGCTTCCCAGACTTGCCGGAAGTTCGGAACGCTTCCGCTCAATCCTTGAAAAAATGCTCCGTCTTCTGGAAGAGTCCGGTCTGCGGCAGTCAGCTGCAAAGCTTAAAGAGATCATGGAACGGGGAGACGATTCCATGCAGTTCTATCAGTTCTTCAGCTGATGCGCGAATACAGTCTTCGTCTGTTTGACGACGACCGCCAGGAGCGGTTTGATCTTGCTCTTCATCCGGCCGGTGAAGAGCAGCCGCTGTCGTATCTTCTTGAAGCGCCGAAAGTCCGGATCTTTGCGGGCGGGCGCTACTACGCACAGATCGTCTCTCCGAGAACGAACGACATCCGCTACATGGAAGCGCAGATTAACCACTACCCGGTAGAGAGCGTCTTCCATGCCAATTCCGGCCACCTCTATTTTGATTCGCGCAGCCTTCCGAAAAATGTCTTTGCGGACACGTTCGGGCTTGCCCGGATCACCCTTCGCTTCCGCGATGAAGACGGCATGCATCATCTGCATTCGGACTACATGCAGGTCGTTGTCGCGAGCAGCGATGAATACTTTTCCGTCAATGCCATGGGCGAATATATCGCCCAGTTCAACCAGCTTCTGTTTTACGGAACAAGAGCCGACTATATCGGCCGCTATACCAGAAAAGGCGCAGGTCTCTATTCTCTCGAAGACAAGATCCGCGTCCTTAAGCGAACGGCCGCAATGCTCGAGGGTTCATGGAGGCTGATCCGCCAGAACCCGCGCCGCGGCACGATCGAAAGCCGTTCAAGCGCACCGGGTTCGATGGCTGAGACTGTCCGCTATCTGATGAATCATCCAGAAGCGCTGAGGCCATCAAATGGAACCAACGGAATCCGGATCGGATCAAAGACGTATATCCCCGACCTGTCCAAGGCTCCAAAAACGACGTCGACGACGGATGTCTATGAAAATCAGGTCACGCTGTCCTTTCTTAAATCAGTCTGCGAAGACATTCAGTCGATGATTCCCGAACTTGAACAGCTGATTTCTGAGCTGCCGCTCAAAACCGCAACGTCGGATGGTCTGGTTTCTTCCGCATCGTTTATGATGTCGGCCACCCGTCGGTCGCTGCATCATACCGTCAATGACCTGCAGGAGCTTCTCAGCGAATACAAGCACCTGTACGAGGTCTACTGTTCGGCAATTCCGGCTTCTGAGATTCCATTCAGTCATGAACCCAAAGCCACACCGGCCTTTCTGCGGCTGCCTGGCTACCATCATGTCTACGATGGAATTCACCGCTGGTTTGCGGTAAAAGATGTTTCGGTTCGCGATGTCCGCTTTGTCCGGACGTTTCTGCAGATCACAGAAATGTATGAAGTCTATGTGCTGGCCAAGCTCAGCGCATTCTTTACGGACTGGGGCTTTGAACTGACAAGTTCGCGTAAAGTCGTCTATGAATTTGAAAGCTATTCGCTCTACCGCAATACCGAGATCAACAACCTGTTCACCTATGAAAAGGATGACCTGAAGATCACGCTGTTCTATCAGCCGGTTCTTTATGATCAGTCTTCCGAACAGACAAGAGTTACGGGTCTGGTGCGGTCGACTTCGCTCTCTATGCCAATCAAAGGCAGCGGCGAACCGGCGCATGGAACGTACTATACGCCGGACTATGTGTTCCGGATTGAATCCGACCGCTGGAAAGGTGCCCGCTATATTCTTGCGGATGCCAAGTATGCCAGCAGCCGGAATGTACGGGATTTTAAAATGTTCCCGCTGATCTTCAAATATCTGTTTTCGCTTACGCCCCTCAATTCGCAGGATCAGATTACCGGTCTGTATGTCTTCAACGGCAAGAGCGAAAATCCAAACGACCGTCTGGATCTGGTTCATTCGGTTTACGATCTGGTCGATGATCCGCATCGCGTCTTTCCGCAGGCGGAAATCATTTCCTTTTATGAGTACGCCGGTCAGCGTCAGAAAGACCAGTTCGATGTATTGCGCGCGCTCTTTGAGATTCAGATCGAAAAAGCCCGCGAGACATATGAACAGGTTCCGCTTCATACAAAGGAAGATGAACAGGCAGCGCTGCCGGATGTCTTCCGTCTGATTCCGGCTCTTGTCAGCATGCCGGTTTCAGTTACCCAGGAAAACTGAACGACGTAAAACAGGTCGATATTCAGAATTCAAAACAGAACAGCCCATCAGAAGAACGGTTTTCATTCTCTGACGGGCTGTTTGCGTTCATGGACTAGTCTGCTTTTGCCAGGGTCAGAACAACAGGTCCATAGTCCGGCTTACAGAAAGAGAGAAGAAGGAGATCCATATGAGAAATGTCGTGCTGCACATCGCCATGAGCCTGGATGGCTATATTGCGGATGTAAATGGCGGAGTCGACTGGCTGCAGATTGGAGCCGATGAAACCAGCCCGGATCAGGAAGAGGAAAGTGACAGCTATTCAGAGCTTTCAAAGACAGTCGATACAGTTCTGATGGGCTGGAAAACTTACGAGCAGGTTGTCACGGAACTTTCGCCTGATGAGTGGGTATACGGTGATTTTGAAAGCTATGTATTTACGCACCGCTCCTGTAAAACGGAGCTGCCGGTACACTTCATCGATGAAGATCCGGCAGACGTCATTCGATCGCTCAGAGAGAAAGAGGGAAAAGACATCTGGATCTGCGGCGGAGCAAATCTGATTGCACAGCTGATCAGACAGGATCTGATTGACCGGTATGTGCTGACAATTATTCCTGTTCTTCTTGGTCAGGGAATCCGGCTCTTTGAAGGTCCGTATACCATGCAGAAGCTGGAACTAGTCAGTCAAAGACGCCTGAGTCAGATGGCTGAGCTGGTCTATTCGCGTAAGAGAGATGCAGAACCGGAAGGAAAAAGCGATAGATAAAGGGGGGGGTCAAAGACGAAAAAGGGAATCTGCATATTTTAAAAATCAAACACCACAAACCGGCAGCGTTCCAGAGTGAGGGGGAATGCTGCCGGTTCTGCATGCTTACAGACAGAGATCCTGTCCCACGCTCCCGGATCAAAAAACTCAGCAGACGGGAACAGGAAGGAAGCCTTTGTCATCAGGTCTGCTGAGTATGTCATTTCATTTGAATCTGCCGGAGCCCGCTGGCATGTCACAGGAAGGGAAGGTGAGAATCCCGGTTTTCCGGGATTTCTGGACGCCAGCCGGATCAGCCGGTCAGATCACAGTTGTTTCTGTTTTTGTGTTTTTCGTTTTTTTCGGGTTTATGGTTGTAAAACTAGTCTGCCGGATTGAGCTGGCTGAGAAGTTCAGCTTTGGGAATCAGACGCAGCTTGAGGAGGCAGTCATGCAGAGAGTCTGTCATCTGGTCGACTTCATCCTGCCTCAGGATTTCACTTGCATCTTCCTGCGCAATCAGAGCTCTGGCCTCTTTCAGGCGGGCTTCATAAGCTGTCCATCCGGTTTCTTCGTACAGCTCTGCATCCAGATTCTGGCATTTCTGATCCAGAAGACGCAGAAGCTGCAGATCGGCCTGAACTGGCTTTGGAACAAGCTGACTGATCGCCTGCTGCAGCTTTTCTGCTGCAGAATTCAGGTTTGTTTCGCTCAGACTGTCAAGGTCAGTTCTGATCGCTTCTGCTTCATTGATCGCGCTCTGCAGAGCGGCATAGCTTTCTTCTGTGTATTCGTCCTGATCAACGTCTTCAGCCAGTCCGATCAGAACACCCAGATTATTGAGTTCATCTTTGAGATCGAGCAGAGCAGTCGCTTTTTCAAGGCGCAGGGCAGCTGCATCGACCGTTTCCTGATCGGTTTCATCATTACTGAGCAGCGTATTTCATGCGGCAAGAGCTGCACGGAATTCATCCTGAACAATCGAATCCAGACCATCCAGATCGCCAGCCTGTTCACGGGAGTTTGCGGCGTCAACGGCTGTCTGCAGTCTGGAATAGTTGATGTCCGGTTTTTCTTTCAGCAAAGCAAAGGCGTTTACGTACTGTTTTTGCAAGACGTTGATGTCAAAACGGGACTGACTTCCAAAACTGCCAAAAGTCAGATTCTGAATTTCCTGTGCAGAGCTTTTGAGCGTTTCAAGTTTTGGATACGCTTCAGCCAGGAGGCAGCTGCGTAGTCTTCCTCATTGAGGCTCTCTGTTCTTGCAGCAAGAGAAGGCAGTGTATCGAGTTCGATGATGGCATCGTAATCGGGCAGCCATTCCTGGGTGGAGTAGTTTCTGGCACGGAATACGACTTCTGTGTCATAGACATAGACTTCATAGCCAAGACCTTTGCTGGTAAAGACAGGAACATCCACAAGCGTTCCATAGAGGGAATCCATGATTTCAACTGTACCGAACGGGTTATGAATATGACCGGTGATCAGAATCGTTTCGGGATGCTTTTTCAGGATTTCCTTCATTGCTTCATCCTGATCGCCAAATCCGTTCTAGTTCATCGAACCGGAATGGGTGTAGTTGAGTGCCTGATGGATCATGTCAAATGATGGACGGGAGAGAGATTCATCTTCGCTGAGCTTTTCATCCAGCCAGGCTAGCTGTTCGTCGCTCAGCTACGACATGTCTTTGGGCGAGTTTTCTGAGTTGAGAACTATGAAGTGATAGCCGTCAATCCACTAGTCGTAATACACCTTGTCGGTCTGCTCGCCCATGTATTTTCCATTGTTTTCCAGGCAGCTTGCAGAGATGATCGGATAATGAGCATTTACACCTGCGGGTCTGTCTTCCCACTGGGAAGAAGTTGGACCGCGCATTTCTTGGTTGCCCATGCAGACAAAGACACCCTCTGTCTTTTCACCAAGACCGGCATCGAGTTTTTCATAGAACTTCGTCATTTCTTCAGGCTTGCCGTTCTGCGGCAGATCGCCAGCCAGAAGAATGGCTTTTGCATCCGGGTTGACTGTATTCATGTCAGCCAGTGCGGTTTCAAAGAGATTCAGCGAAGCATCGCTGCTGGTGTGCAGATCGGAAACGACATGGAAGCTCAGATTCGCGGGCGTGCCTTCCATGAATTCTTCGTATTCATCCATAACGGCTGCATATACAGCAGTACGATCGGCGTCTTCTGCCTTGAGATCTTCTTTTGCCTGAGCGACGGAGGCTTTCATTGTCTCAATTGCTTCGGCACTGTAGCGTTCGCCGGCAGTCATTAAGTTCAGACGGTCGCTTAGATGATCTAAAGCAATGCCGTAGCCGAGTGGCTGATAGGACTGCGCAATTTCATCTGCACTCAGCGCTCTTCGGTTTACAAGGTGCCGGAGCGCATTACTATACGCTGAATGCAAAAGAGAAAGACCATCTGGTCACTCTTGGCTGGAAATATGAAGGCGAAGGCTGGTACGGCAAGAAATAAAACCGGATCACAGTCCGGGCTAGTTTTATAAGCGATAAGATCAGAAAAAAAGAAGTTCTGCCTGTTCAGATGGCGAATTGCCGGAGGGAAGCAGAACTTCTTTTCTGTTTGCGGATATGAGAAAAGGTGCGGACAAAATAAAAAATCCCGCATGTGCGGGATGAATTTCGAACTGGTGCCCGAGGCCGGGCTCGAACCGGCACAGCATCACTGCCGACGGATTTTGAGTCCGTTGCGTCTACCAGTTTCACCACTCGGGCGCTCTGTCATTGTATACGTTTTTAGTGCCTGATTCAACGATCGCTTTCTGTTCGAAAAGTGTAAAACCCTTATTCCTGTGCCAAGAACCGGTGGTATCGCTTGCATCCGGCCGTGACGAAAAAAATTCCGTTTGGCGGGCCGCAACTGGCGGTCAGAATCTCATCCGGTTGTATGATAAAAACTGTAGACAGAGGAGAATTTGAATGTCAGTACTTAAACCTGTAGACTATTCGGAATTCAAACGGGTCATCCCGGAATTCCGCGCAAAAGCCGAAGAATTTTTCGACGGCAAGATGAATATCAAAGATTATAAAGGCTTCTCAGGAAAATATGGAAGCTATGCCCAGCGCGGTGGAAAAAAGAGCATGCTCCGTCTGCGCATGAATGCCGGACGCGTAACCCCCGAAAAACTGCGTTTTACTGCGGATATGATCCGCAAGCATAACGTTGATCTGGCTCACTTCACAACCTGCCAGACCATTCAGCTGCACAACCTCGACCTGGATGCTGTATGCGACATCATGGATAAAGCACTCGATGTCGGCATCGTCTGCTATGGCGGCGGCGGAGACTATCCGCGCAACGTCATGGCTTCTCCGCTTTCCGGAACGGAAGAGGAATATTTTGATGTCATGCCTTATGCAGAAGCAGCAGCCCAGTTCCTGCTCGACTTCATCGACCAGGATAAAATGCCCCGCAAACTGAAAGTGGCGTTCTCCAACAATAAGAAGAATTCTTCACATGCCACATTCCGTGACCTTGGCTTTGTCGCCAATGAGAACGGCACATTTGATGTCTATGCAGCAGGCGGTCTTGGAAACAATCCAAAATTCGGCGTGCTCGTTAAAGTAGATATCGATAAAAACGATATCCTCTACTGCATTGAAGCCATGATCCGCGTCTTCCGCGAACACGGCAACTACGAAAACCGCACCAAAGCAAGAACCCGCTACATGCAGGAAACACTCGGTGCAGACAAGTTCCGCGAAGAGTTCAACCGTCAGTTTGATGAACTCAAGCAGGAAAAAGACCTTTCTCTTGAAGGTCTGGATGCCAGCCCGCTTGAAAAAGAAGGTGCCGGCGAACCTCTTGAAGAATCCTTCATCGTTCATAAACAGTACAACTCGGATCTGTACACCCTTGCGTTCCATCCGCGCGGCGGAGCACCAAAACCAGAGACTTTAGAGAAACTCGCGGATGCCATCGAAGGCATGAAAGGCGTAGAACTCCGTCTGTCCCCGGATGAAGGCAGCTACATCATCAACCTGACAGCCGATGAAGCCAGAACCATTCTTCCGATCATTGAAGATGAAGCCGCAAAGAATGAATTCGAAACCTCGATCGGATGCATCGGCGCATCGATCTGCCAGGTCGGCCTGCGCGATTCCCAGTCTCTGCTGAAAAGATCTCTTGATGCAGTGAAAGAAGCCGGAATTGCAGACAATGCGCTTCCTCAGATCCATATTTCCGGTTGCCCGTCGAGCTGCGGTACCCATCAGGTTGGCAGCATCGGTTTCCGCGGCGGCTTAAAAGTTGTTGATAAAAAACCGGTTCCGACTTTCATTCTGTTCGTCAACGGCAATGACGTTCAGGGCGAAGAGCGTATGGGAAGAGAAGTCGGCATGATTGCAGACGAGAAAATCCCTGAATTCCTTGTCGCACTTGGACAGACCGTTATGGAAAGCGGCAAAGATTTCGATACCTGGATGGCAGAAAATCCTGAAGGCATCGACGCGGCTGCCGGCAGTTTCCTGCTTTAAGTCGTTAGTTTAGCAATACGTTCCGTCTGAAATGACCTGCTTCATTCAGGCAGGCCGAACACAGACGCTCCGGTCCATGCACCGGGGCGTTTTTTTGACAGACTTGGACATATAATCACCCTGTATTTTTAATGACAGGACATTCTGTTCAGAAATTTGAGGAGAGAAACACATGAAACAGACAGTTCGACCCTATTCAAAAACCATCCTGTGCACTCTTCTGGCAGCCGCCATGCTTAGCGGCTGCGCATCATCCAGCCAGACAACATCTTCAACAAGTGCATCGACTGCAGGATCAGAAAAGACACAGAGCTCAGCAAGTTCAGACCTGGTTGCAAAGACAGAGATCACTCTGAATGATGATCTGGACCGGGAAGTGACTATTGAACGCCCCGAGCGCGTAGCGGTTTTGATCGGCAGCTTTGCGGACCTGCTAAGTGATGCAGGCGGAAAAGATCAGATTGCAGCAGGTGCCCATGATACATGGACATCGTTTGATCTTGGTCTGGATCCGGAAAAAGTGCAGGATCTTGGCGACGTCAAAAACATCGCTCAGGAAACGCTGCTGGCTGCCCAGCCGGATCTGGTCATCGCAAGTGCAAAAAATGAATCACAGAAAAAGATGCTGGATGTGCTGGAAGCCTCCGGTATTCCGGTGGTCTACTATGACGTCTCTGACTTTGATGACTACCTTCGCGTTCTGAAGCAGTTCACGCTCATTACCGGCGATGAAGAAGCCTGGCAGACAAGCGGCGAAAGTCAGAAAAAGCGCATTGAAGCGGTTGAAAACAAAGAACGCGAAAATGCGCCTAAAGTCCTGGCTTTGCGCGAAACAGGAAAAGGCGTCAAGGCGCTCGGTTCTGACAATTCTGTTCTTGGCGGCATGCTTGAACAGCTCAAAACCGATAACATTGCCGGCGAAGGCGGTCTGGATATGCTGAATATGGAAGTCATCGCCCAGGAAAACCCGGATATGATTTTCTATGTAGCGCAGGGAAAAGATATGGAAACAGCCGAAAAGATGGCAGATCAGCTGTTCTCTTCCGACGCCTGGAAAGATCTTGATGCTGTTAAGAATGACAGAGTCTATGTGCTTGATCAGAAGCTGTACAACCTGAAACCAAATTCGCACTGGGCACAGGCTCTTGAGGATCTGGAATCCATCGTTTATGGATCGTAAGCAGAAACGCCTCCTTTTCGTCAGCGCTGCTGCGCTTCTTGTCCTGTTTCTACTCTCTCTTCTGAGCGGACCGGCCGGGCTGATCAATCCGGCGGATCCTGCAAAACGTTCGATCCTGCTCAATCTTCGTCTGCCCCGGGCAATCGGTGCCATTCTGGCCGGCTGCGGTCTATCACTGTCCGGAGCAATTGTTCAGAAAGTGTTTCATAATTCGCTGGCTTCAGCCAATCTGATCGGAATCAACGCTTCAGTCGGCTTTTTCAGTCTGCTGGCCGGAGTCATCTTCCCGCTTTCCTTTACAGCGGGAACCGTGTTTGGCTTTTTAGGCGGCATGCTCTGTGCCGGGCTGATCATGGCGCTGGTCTGGAGAAAAAAAGCTTCGCGGCTGACCGTTCTGCTTGCCGGCATGGCGATCAGTCAGCTGTTTTCAGCCGGAATCGATCTGCTGACAATTCTTGCCCCGGATTTGCTGAGCGGCTACGCTTCATTCCGGATCGGCAGTCTGGCTTCACTGACGCTGTCAAAAGACGGCATGTCGGCTCTTCTGATATGCAGCGCAGCATTTCTGACGTTCCTGTTTTCCGATGAACTGGAACTGTTTGCCCTGGGCGACCGGCAGGCACAGGCGCTCGGTCTGTCCGTGCGCAAATGGACGATTCTGTTTCTTGCTCTGGCTTCGCTGATGGCCTGCGGGGTTGTATCGCTTTGCGGCATGCTTGGATTTGTCGGTCTGATTGTCCCTGCGTGGCTTTCCCGGTTTGGATTTTCCATGAAAAGCTATCTGGCAGCCTGTCTGCTGCTTGGCGCAGCGTTAGTGCTGGCGGCTGATCTTGCTGGACGGCTGATCGTTCTGCCCTGGGAGCTTCCTGCAGGACTGATCCTTTCTCTGATTGGCGGACCGTATTTCCTTGTTCTGCTGCTGGAAAGGAGCCGTCATGGAGCTTGAAGCCAGAGATCTTACCTGCGGCTATGGCCGCAGACGCATCGTTGAAGACTTTGATTATTCGTTTGAACCGGGAAAGCTCTACATCATACTTGGCAAAAACGGTTCAGGAAAAAGTACGCTGCTTGATACGCTTGGCGGATGGCTGCCGCCTATTGACGGGTCAGTACAGTTTGATGATATGAATCTCAGTCATCTCAAACCTTCCGCCAGAGCTGCCTGCACAGGTCGCATTGCAGCGGGTCTGGAAAAACTTGATCTGCGTGTCGACCGCTTTGTTCTGCTGGGCGCCTATTCCAGAAAAAAAGGCCCGTATACCGGGCAGGATGAAGCGCTTCGTGATCAGGCGATGGAGCAGATGGGGATTGCGCATCTGGCAGACCGGCGAATGGATGAGATTTCAGCGGGAGAAAGACAGAAAGCCGCAATCGCGCAGATTCTGGTTCAGAATCCAGTCTGCCTGTTTCTCGATGAGCCGGGATCCAATCTGGATCCGGAAGCACGGTTTGAACTAATGGATCTGCTGGTCAGTCTTCGAGCAGAAAACCGCATTCTGATTGCGGTTCTCCATGATCTCGATCTGGCTTTGCGCTATGGCGACGAGCTGCTTGTTCTGGCGGATCACCATCTGTATTTTCACGGAACGCCAGAAGAGCTGATTGATCAGGAGATACTCGATGATGTCTTTACGATCATCGCCAGAGACTATGATCCCGATACCCGCACAGCCCGCTTCTTCCGTAAGAACGGGCAGCGTACAGGAAAATAAGAAAACGGCAGGCTGGCAGAATCGCTGTAAACCGGAACCTGTATAAGAAAGCTGCAATAGGCTTTGTAAATCTACTGGATAAAAATATCTGGTTAAAAATATAAGGATGGAGGAATCAGGATGGCACATCATGAAATGGAACCATGTGAACTGACCGTCCTCTGTCTGGTGGAGCGGGGAAATGAAATCCTGCTTCAGTACAGACAGAAAGGCGACTGGGATGGCTGGGTATTCCCTGGCGGTCATGTAGAACCGGGCGAATCATTCCTGGATGCCTGTAAAAGGGAAGTAGAAGAAGAAACCGGACTTCGCATCGAGAAGCCGGAGCTGCGCGGTGTAAAGCAGTTTCCGGTGAAAGGCGGCCGGTATATCGTCTTCCTGTACCGGACAAGAACCTTTGAAGGCGTGCTCCGGGACAGTCCCGAAGGAGAAAACCGCTGGTTTTTCCGGGATGCACTTCCCAAAGATCTGGTTATGGACTTCGATCTGATGCTCGAAGTCATTGACGACCCGCTTCTGACCGAGTTTCAGTACGTATTAGAAGACGGAAAATTCAAAGCGCACCTTGGCTGATACAGCTAAAGAAAAGATGATCCCCTCTGAGATACTGCAGGATTGATCATCTTTTTATTTATGGACTGAATTTTGTTCTGCTGCTTGTCTGATCTGTTATCTGATCGACGGACCAGTCGACTGGTCTGTCTGTGGGCAGTCTGTGCCGGTATCTGCCTGCGGGAAAGCCTGCTCAATGCAGGCGGCGATACCTTTCGCTTCCGGAGAAGGAGCTATCAGAATCCGGATTCCAGCCTGCTGGCATGCTGCTCTGACTACATCGGCAACTTCTGCAGAAATGGCAGCAATGCTTCGGGTCTGTTTTAGAAGATCGAAGTGCAGAACAGCTCTTGCGGCTTCCCGGCTGCCAAGCACTAGAACATCGCCTTTTAAAAGCTCTGCAAGATCCGGATCATCCAGCGCCTTCTGCGGCAGCCAGAAACGCTCAACGGGCTGGTAGCTCACAGAATACAGCGGTTTCTGAATGATCTGAACCGGCTCCGGATTGGATAAAAGAGCAGCCTGCTGGGCGGCAAATTTCTTCAGTCCGGCATACAGAACATCGATTGCCTGTCTGCTCTGCAGAAGAGCAACCCGATCACCTGGATGCAGCTCTTTGCATAAAGCCGCTAGCAGATCCTGACTGGACGCATGTTCCGGTATAAGATCGGCGAAAATTCCATATTCTGCAAGACGCTTTGCGCTCTGTTTTCCAATCAGCGCAAAGCGAATGTTCTGCAAAGAGCGCAGATCGATCTGCTGCTCTTTAAGCAGGCGCATCAGATCATCTGTACCATGAGCACTGGTCAGAACCAGCCATTGCGGCTTCCATTCAAGCAGCCTGCGCAGATCGACATCAAAGTCGTCATAGACCGGCTCGAGAACCTGCTGAAACTGAATCCGTACCGGCAGCCGTTCTTCAATTTTCTGATTGAGCGAATTCGTACCGGTCAGCAGAACAGTCGGTCTTTTCTGTTTGCAGAAAGCGGATGCGGTTCCTCCGATAATGACAAGCCCCGGCGAATACAGATGTTCTCTGGCGCGTGTCTGTTCCAGATCACTAAGATGGCATTTTGCACTTCGTGTCCGTCCCGGAGCGATGGAACTGAGAAGAACGCACTCTGTTTCTGGCGACTTGCCTGCTTTGATCAGCGACTCGCTGAGTGTTTCCAGCCGGCTCATGCCCATCAGAAAGACCAGCGTTCCCTGAAATCCGGCAATTGTTTTCCACTCTTCATATGTTCGGTTTTCATTTGCACTTGAAGCGGTCAGAACCATAAAGCTGTCTGCCAGCCCGCGCTTTGTCAGCCCGAACTGCTCAAGAGCAGGGACTCCAAGTACGCTTGAAATGCCGGGGATGACGCCCGCTTCTACGCCGTGCTGGCGAAGGAATTCGATTTCTTCCATGCCGCGGCCGAAGACCATCGGATCGCCGCCCTGAAGCCGGACGATGGTTTTATATTTTTCTGAGAGTTCAAGCAGAGAATCATGAATTTCACTCTGTGCTGCACTGCTCTGATGGCCACGCTTGCCCTTGGAAATTTTTACAGCCTGAGGCGCAAAGTCGAGCAGCCGGGGATCCGTCAGCGCATCGTATACTACCGCATCCGCCTGTGCGAGAAGTTCCTTTCCCTGCAGAGTCAGAAAGGCCGGAGAGGCACACCCGCCGCCGACCAGATAGATTTTACCGGCCATAAATCGCAAGAATCTCCTTTAACTCATCTTCGCCAAGCGGCCGCCCCTGTTCCATGCAGGCTTCAAACAGAGCGCGAAAAAGCTTTGGCCGGACGCTTTTTGGGAAGGTTTCGAGAATGAACGGACGAAGCGAACCCAGGTATTCGAGTATTTCATCAAATCGTTCAGGAATGGTCTGAGCGATTTTTTCTTTTAAATAAACAGCTGCACTTGGAGATGTTCCTCCAGTTGAAATGCCGATCGTCAGCGGACCGCGTTCGATGACCGAACCAAAAATGGCCTGCGAGTATGCGGCGTCATCGACAACGTTGCAGAGAACTCTTTTCTCTTGGGCGATCTTTGCAATCTGATGATTCTGTTCTGCATCATCGGTTGCGGCAATGACCAGAAAGGCATCATCGAGATCTTCTGGCTTCCAGGTTCGCTGTATGAGTTCAGCCTGTTCAAGTGCAGAAAACCCGTCCAGGATCTGCGGGGCGATTACGCGCAGTCTGCATCCGTTTTTGTTCAGCCGGCCCGCTTTTTCAAGGGCTACATGACCGCCGCCGATCAGCAGGACGGTTTTCTTTTCGAGATCAAAAAACAAAGGGTAATACGACAAATCTCTCACCTGCTTTCCCTAGAAGTATACCTGTCCATACGATCCGGGACGGTCGATCATGTCCGCTAACATCGCAGGCGCCTTCCTGTCTTCAGGTTTTCTTCGGTTTAATTTTCATATCAAGTGTGAGACTGGCACTGATCGTGCTTTTATACCGAAACGGGTACGTGAAATAGAAAGCACTTGCATATATTGGTATTCTTTTGAGAAAAATATACTAAATGGTATAAAGGTTTATTTCTTGTCTGAATCGTATTGGCTGGACTAGCAATTTTTTGTAAAAAATCATCGAAAAGATAGGAAAAAAGCGTTTTAGTGTGATATAACCGTCTATATAAGATAGAAAATGGTTCAGGGGCTGACTAGAATAGATGGCTAGCTTTATGCCAAACGCAGGCAAAGAGAAACAGAACAAAAAAGACAGGCAATACCAGGAAAAGCGTATTATGATTCAATGTTTCACCTGAACGGAGGAAGGATAACTTTTAATTTGATTCCCCAAACAGAATCCAGCCGATGGCTTTCAGGATCCCATTTTTTCGCGTTCTGGATGCCGGAATAACAGAAAGGATCGCTTCTCCAGACTGTTTTGGGATTCTGCAAGGAAGACTCTTCGTATTCGAAGGGATGTACCGTCTGGCTGGCGGGAGTTTAAGCGTGAACCTGAAGAGGAATCATGAATCAGCCGTGGATGACACGGGCAGGAGAAGCAAGCTGCATCATGTCTATACAAAAACGCCCTGATCTCGAACTTGAAGAAGGATCGCCAGAATACGCAGTCGTCCATGCGATTGTTGAGACCAGGCAGAGACTTCGAATCACCCAGAGCGAACTCGCCAAGCGGACGGGAATCGATCAGGGAGATATTTCCAAACTCGAGAGGGGAACTCGCAACCCGTCTTTAAAACTTCTCAAACGGCTGGCGAATGGTCTTGGGATGGAACTGAAAATTGACTTCGTTCCGATTTCCAAAGATTCAGCAATCAGCTCGATGGAACTTGAAGATGATTATTTTACTGTAGAAGAGAGCCGATGAGAGATCACCGGCTTTTTTCTGTTCTGTCTGACTGCCTGTCTGTCTATCTGACAGGGGCTTCGTTTACAAAAACCGGTTTCATGAATTTAATGCTTTCATAAAAAATCACGCTCTCAGCACAAAATTGAATGAATTATGACTGATTGCCGGATCAGGATAAAAAAATATCCTGGTGCAGATTATACTTCTCTTTACCCGATTGGTCAGACCTGTACAGGCCGTACGTCAAAGGGATGGTTATCTCTTTGAACTGTGCAGTCAGGCCGGTCTGGATGATGCAGGAGAGAGAATATGATGAAACGAAACTGGAAACGGGTCTGGACTGCCGCAATGACACTCATTCTTGGTTCACGGCTGCTCTCGGCACAGATTCTTGCTGAAGCTCCGGATTCATTTACGATTGATACAGGCGGAGAAGTCTCGCTGTTCAGGCTGTACAATCCATCAAGCGGCGAACATTTTTATACTGCCAACGAGAAAGAGAAAGACTATCTTGAAAAGGCCGGATGGACATATGAAGGCATTGGCTGGTATGCACCGGAAAACTCGTCAAAACCCGTCTATCGCCTGTATAACCCCAATGCAGGGGATCATCACTACACGATGAATACGAAGGAAAGAGCCCATCTGATCCAGGCCGGATGGCATGATGAAGGCTTCTGCTGGTATTCCGATGAAAATGAAGGAGTCCCGCTCTACAGACAGTACAACCCGAATGCAGAAGCCGGAGCGCACAACTACACAACCAGTGTGACGGAAAGAGACTATCTGGTCTATACCGGCTGGCGTGATGAAGAAATCGGCTGGTATGCCCAGCGTCCAGGAGAGCCCGTCTGAAACTGCTTGGCTGAACACAGACAGGTACAGACAGGAATAGAACAGACAG
>Strawberry_p1__coassemble_2011_pt1 | contig 22980 bp, 17 predicted proteins | sample Strawberry_p1__metabat2_high_PE_023 | metagenome-assembled genome bin Strawberry_p1
TCAAGCTTTTGAAAAGCTCGCAGGTATCAAAACCTCAACAAAATTTAGAGCGCCCATTTTTGAAACAGTACGGAAAACAACCAAAAACAGAAGAGGCTGAATTTTTATAAGCATTCAGAACTGTTCTAAAAGGGTCCTGAATCAATATGACAATATAAAAAAGCCCCGCTTCTGTTCGATCAGAGTAGCGGGGCAAAATGTAAATCAGGGGAAGATTGAACGGCAGGCGATCCTTCCCGGAGCTGTCATTTGGATTCTGGCTCCCATCCGGCGTAAAGCTGCATTTCGTTTTCGACGAGCATATTGGGCTCAGCCGGAATCGCGCACGCTTCATCAAGATACCATCCTGTGAAACGGTATCCTTCGCGGTCAGGTGCATCAGCGAGACTCAGTTCTTCCTGGAACGAGAAGTTCTGAGACTGTACATCGCTTCCGCCTCTGGAATTATAGGTAACTGTATAGGCGCCTTTACGTGTTCCCATATACATCAGTAAACAGAGAATGATGCAGCCCGCAACAATGACATAGCCGAGTGTTTTGGGAGAAACAGTGACGTTCTTATACAGTCCGCCGTCAGATTCAGTTTCCTGAGGCAAGGATGTTTTAGCTCTGTCATCCATAAATCAGAGAACTTATTTCTTCGTGAGGTATTTACGCATGTCGATGGCGCAGGCAATCAGGATGATGAAGCCTTTAATAATGTAAAGGTAGTTCTGGTCAACAGACATGTAGTTCAGACCTGTAAAGATAATCTGCAGAAGCAGTACGCCGATTACGATACCGGAGATACGTCCAGTACCACCGACGAAGGAGACACCGCCGATTACGCAGGCAGCGATGGCATCGCACTCGTAGTTGAAGCCGGTGTTGGCGTTAACAGAAGCGATACGTGCACCATCGATGAAACCAGTGAGGGCATACATGATGGCAGCGAGGATGAAGACCATGATGATCGTGCGGGATACGTTTACACCAGATACAGTTGCTGCTTCTTCGTTAGAACCAACAGCAAACATGTTTTTACCGAATGTAGTTTTGTTCCAGATGACCCACATTACAGCAACCATGATGATTGCGTAGAGTACGTACATCGGGATTTTAACAGAGCCGATAGTCAGCAGTGTTCCGGTAACAATGTTACGGTAGACCGGATCAAATCCGGAAAGAGTCTGACCGTTGTTGGTACCGAGTTTGAGGTAAATCAGGATAATACCGTAAGTGATCAGCTGAGTGGCCAGGGTTACGATAAATGGATGAAGTTTAAACTTCGCAACGGAGAAACCGTTGACAAAACCGATGAGTCCGCAGACTACGATAGCAGCCAGCAGAGGAACGATGATTGGCAGAGGTTCGAGACCCGGGAAAATACGGTTGTTGGTGATGGACATCGAAGCGATTACTACGGCAGCCAGACCAACCTGACGACCAGCCGAAATATCGGTACCGGTCAGTACGATACATCCCGCGATACCAAGGGCAATCGGGAGTTTAGCAGCGGTAAGTGTGATGATGTTGACGATGGACGCCAGAGAGAAGTACTTCGGCTGGACGATACCAATGCAGATAACGGCAATAACGATGATGATGTACATCGCGTTGTTGAGCAGCAGGTCAGTAATTGCACGTTTTTTGTCCTTGCTGTTCATTGCCTTGTAGTTATCCATCCAAACCTGCATACCATTCCGTTTTTTTGCAGTTTTTGTTGTTTCAGGCATTGTTCTTATTCCTCTTTTATACGTATTTAGCAGCCAGCGTCATGATTTCTTCCTGGCTGGTGTTGTCTGCGTCGACTTCGCCGGCAAGCTTGCCGCCTGACATGACGAGGATGCGGTTGCAGACACCGAGAAGTTCAGGCATCTCGGATGAAACCATCATGACTGTCTTGCCCTGTTTGGCCAGGTTGGAGATCAGTTCGTAGATTTCGTATTTAGCGCCGACGTCGATGCCTCGTGTCGGCTCGTCAAGAAGCAGGATTTCAGGCTGAGTGAGCAGCCAGCGTCCAAGAATAACTTTCTGCTGGTTACCGCCGGAAAGAGACTGGATTTTTGTAGCCTGGTTTGGCGTTTTGATACGCATAGCCTGGATCGACCAGTCAGTATCCTTTTTCATGAGCGGATCGGAAAGAAGACCGCCTTTGATATAGCTTTTCAGGTTGGAAATCGTGGTATTGGCACGGATATCCAGAATACCGAAGATACCGGTGGCACGGCGCTCTTCAGTAAGGAGGGCAAAGCCGTTTTTCAGAGCCTGTTTCGGGTTCTTGTTGTGGATCTCCTGACCATGCAGATACAGAGATCCATCTTTACGGGTGGCGTAACCGAAGATTGTTTCCAGAAGTTCAGTACGTCCGGCGCCATCCAGACCGGCAACGCCGAGGATTTCGCCTTTGTGTGCCTGGAAGGAAACGTTATCCAGGTTGTTGTAAAGACCGGTAAGGCCCTGAACTTCCAGGGATACTTCATCAGAAACTTCGTTGTCCTTTGGCGGGAAACGGTTGGTGAGTTCACGGCCGACCATCAGTTTGATGATCTTGTTCATGTCCATGTTCTCGGTTGTTTCTGTGGCAACCCAGGTACCGTCACGCATGACGGTGATTTCGTCAGAGATTCGCAGAATTTCATCCATCTTATGGGAGATGTAGATGATTGCTACGCCGCGATCGCGCAGCATGTTGATAATTTTGAAGAGGTGTTCTACTTCTTCTTCAGTCAGAGAGGATGTCGGTTCGTCAAATACGATAACCTGCGATTTGAAGGATACCGCTTTAGCGATTTCAACCATCTGTCTCTGAGCAACTGGCATGGTAGACATGACAGTTTTTGGATCAACATCAATCTCGAGTTCGTCGAAGACTGCTTTGGTGTCTTTGAGCATTTTGGATTCAGAGACAAAGCCGCTCTTCGTCGGGTAACGTCCGAGCCAGAGGTTGTCCATAACGTTGCGCTTAAGCGCCTGGTTCAGTTCCTGATGCACCATCGCAACACCGTTTTCGAGGGCTTCTTTCGAGTTTTTGAAGTTAACTTCTTTGCCGTCGAGATAGACCTCTCCGCCGTCTTTGCTGTAAACGCCGAACAGACATTTCATCAGTGTCGATTTTCCCGCACCGTTTTCGCCCATCAGGGCATGGACGGAACCCTTACGTACGTTAAGAGAAACGCCGTCAAGAGCTTTAACGCCAGGGAACTGTTTGGTGATCTCCTTCATTTCGAGAATGACCGGATGCTCCAGCTTCCAGGCCTCATCATGAACTGTAGGATTTACCTGAGACATTATTTATTCCTTTCTTTGGAGAATCAAAGTCATGATTTTAAATCAGCCACGGTGACCCCGTGGCTGATTATGTAAATCATGCTAGTTGTGATGCGTGATACTTATTCAGCAGCGCCAGTGTATGCGGAATAAGGAATGTTAATACGCCAGGTTCCAACTACGTTCTCAGCATCGAGGCCGTCGAATTTGTCTTTGCCTGCGAGCATGTTCTGAACCATCGTGCAGATAGCAGCAGCCATGCCTTCGCCGTCCTGTTTGATCGTACCGGTCATTGTGCCAGCATCGATTGCAGTTTTAGCATCTTCCAGAGCGTCTACACCGAAGATAGGAATGGTCTTGCCTTCGCCATCGCCTTTGTTGTAGCCTTCGTTCTGCAGTGCGGACATAGCACCAAGTGCCATACCATCGTTGTTACCGATAACGAGCTCGATCATATCGCCGTGTGCTTCGTTGTACTGAGAGAGAGCGTTCTGAACGATGTTAGCGCCTTCAGCGGAAGACCAGGCACCGTCTTTGTCCAGTTCGTAGAGAGTGGAAGCATCGGTCTTGAAGTAAACGAGGTCTTCTTTGCCAGCAGCTTCAAGTTTAGCGTTAGCGTTTTCTACACCGTATTTTGTACGAGCGTCAGCTTCAGCGTTACCTTCCTGACCTTTCAGCATGATATAGGAGATTTTGCCGTCGCCGTTGATGTCTACTGTGTCGTAGTTTTCAACGAGGTAATCACCGATCATGTCGCCCTGCATTTTGCCGGCCATTTCATAGTCGGTACCTACGAATGCAGCTTTGTCGTAAGCAGTGATAACTTCTTCGTCAACAGAACGGTTGAAGAAGATTACAGGGATACCTGCTGTTTCAGCCTGTTCAACGATAGCTGTAGCAGCGTCCTGGGAAGCAGTGTCAACCAGGTTTACAACGAGGCAGCTGGAGCCTTTGGAGATAGCGGTCTGAACCTGCTCAGTCTGAGTTGTCTGAGAGTTAGCAGAGTCGTAGTCTGTGAAGTTGATGCCAGCTTCTTCGAGGTCTTTGTCCAGGGCAGCACGGACAGTGGAGATGTAGTCGTCGCCGTATGTGTAGTAGAATACGGAAACTTCGCCTTCGCTGGATGCGGAAGCATTGGATTCAGCAGCAGAAGCAGGTGTGGATTCGTCTGCAGCTTTGGAGCTGGTGTTTGCATCGCTGTTGGAGCAAGCAGCCAGGGACAGGGCCATAGCGCCTGCCATCATCGTTTTGAAAAGCTTGTTGAGTTCCATAGTACTGAATGTACCCTTTCTATTTCTCGTCTCTGTCGAGAACTCCGCGATTGCGGAAGAATTTACAAACGAATGATAACATAGCGAAATATTGAAAACAATAACTTCTGAAAGCCTTTTCCGGATCTTTTAGTAAAATTTTAGCGGGATACCGCGAACTATTAACTCGCGCATTCACTAAAGCCGTATTTTCCGGTAATCTTCCTGTCAATTTTGGTTTTATCTGTCGTTCTTTCGGCACTTTGTGAATTTTGTATTTTTCATCGGATTTTATCAGCGTTTACAACTAAATCAGAACCATAATTTAAGAAAAATATCAAAAAAATTCCGGAGATCTCTGCTGAGGGCAGGATTTCCGGAATTTTTTTCAATTCTGTTTATCTTCTGATTTTATCTGTTCGTCTTCCAGGCTATAAACCTGACTGCAAAGAGGGAGTTTCGCCCCTCTGGCTCTTTTCAGCTTATGCTTCTGGATCAGAGGGCCTTTCATTCGGATCGGAAGGATAATGCGTCACAAACTGTGTGACTTCTTCGACTTCTTCAAGTCTGGTCACATCGTCGTTATCAGGCAGACAGACTGCCTGGTCTTCGCGCTTTTTCTCTTCCTTCTGCCGGTTCTCTTCTGTCTCTTCTGCTTCTGATTCTCTGGCTTTCTGTTCTTTTTCTTCTTTTGCTTTCGCTTCTTCAATGATGGAGTCGAGAGATTCCCCCGATCCGTCTTCATTGCTGTCTTTGAGCAGACGCGAAAACATCAGAAAGCGGACCATGCCAAGCGCAAAGACCAGCAGTCCGCAGATCTTCAGCCCGGAAACGTCTTTGAAAAATCCTACAGCAACCAGAATAATACCCAGTCCGGCAATCTGAAGAGCCGTCAGAAGGACTCTCTGCTTCTGGCTCATCAGCGAATGATAGATCCGGGTTCTACGCTGTCATCCAGGAAAACAACGGATACTTTCTTGCCGTTTGTCGAGCACAGGAGCATGCCCTGGCTTTCCGTACCGCGCAGCATAGCGGGTTTCAGGTTGGAAACTACAACAACCATTTTTCCTTTGAGGTCTTCCGGTGCATATGCCTGTGCAATACCGGAAACGATCTGGCGGACATCGCCGTTGCCAAGATCGACTTTCTCAATCAGCAGACGGTTTGCATCCGGATGGACGGAAGCTTCAAGAACACGTCCGGCTTTGAGTTCAACTTTCGCAAAGTCATCAATCTCAATCGGTTCAGCAGGCTTCGGTGCCTTTTTCGCCTTCTTCTCAGCTTTTGCGGCTTTCTTGGCCTTCTTTTCTTCTTCTTTTTTCAGAGCTTCCGGGTCAACGCCGGCTTCTTTGGCGAATTTTTCAGCATCAATACGGGCAAAGAGCGGTTCGATTTTCTTTGCGACCGCATGACCGGTTTCCAGATTGCCGAATGTACGGGCGCTCTCAAGAGAGCGCTGTTCGGTGCCCAGAGCATCGAGCATTTTCTTCGATGTATCCGGCATGAAGCTTTCCAGAAGGACAGCCGCAATACGGATGCTTTCGGAAAGATTGTAGAGAACGGTCTGCAGGCGTTCCTGTTTTTCAGGATCCTTAGCCAGTTTCCACGGCTCGGTTTCATCAATGTATTTGTTGGAACGGCGCAGAAGGGTGAAGATTTCATCCAGCGCAGCGCTGACCTGGAAGTCTTCCATCTTCTCTTCGGTTTTCTTCACCGCATCCATAGCAGTGTTCTTCAGTTCTTCATCAACCGGCTCAGATACGCCCGGGTTAGCCAGAATGCCGTCGAAGTACTTGTTCTCCATAGCGATCGTACGGGAAACGAGGTTGCCCAGTACGTTAGCCAGATCGGAGTTGATACGCTCAATAACCAGATCCCAGGTGATGGTTCCATCCTGCGCATAAGGCATTTCATGCAGGCAGTAGTAACGGATGGCATCTACGCCGAAATGGTCGACGAGATCTTCTGCATAGATAACATTACCTTTAGATTTGGACATTTTGCCCTCGCCGACAAGCATCCATGGATGGCCGAATACTTTTTTAGGCATCGGCAGATCAAGAGCCATCAGGAAGATTGGCCAGTAGATCGTATGGAAGCGAAGGATGTCCTTGCCGATAATATGCGTTGCCGGCCAGTACTTTTTAAACATTTCGGACTGCTCTTCAAGAGGCAGATCCGGATCATAGCCAAGCGAGGTAATGTAGTTTGTCAGCGCATCAAGCCAGACATAGACAACATGCTTGGGATCAAAATCTACAGGGATACCCCAGGTAAAGGACGTTCTCGAAACGCAGAGGTCCTGAAGTCCCGGTTTGAGGAAGTTGTTGAGCATTTCATTCTTGCGGCTTTCCGGCTGAATGAAATCCGGATGGGTTTCGATGTACTCCATCAGGCGGTCGGCGTATTTGCGCATATTGAAGAAGTACGCTTCTTCTTTGGCTTTGTGAACTTCGCGTCCGCAGTCCGGGCATTTGCCGTCATTGAGCTGCGATTCAGTCCAGAAGGATTCGCATGGCGTGCAGTACCATCCTTCGTATTCGCCTTTGTAAATATCTCCCTGTTTATACAGTCTGTTAAAGATTTTCTGAACCGTCTTTTCATGCTGCTCATCCGTTGTACGGATGAAGTAATCGTAAGACGTATTCATCAAATCAAAGTTGCTGCGGATTTTTGAAGCGACATCATCAACGAATTCTTTCGGAGTAATGCCGGCTGCAGCAGCCTTTTCTTCAATTTTCTGACCGTGCTCATCGGTACCGGTCTGAAAGAACACATCATAGCCCTGCGCGCGTTTGAAGCGGGCAAGTGCGTCACTGAGAATAATTTCGTAAGTATTGCCAATATGAGGTTTTCCGGACGTGTAGGCGATCGCCGTCGTCAGAAAGTAAGGTTCTTTTTCACACATGATCTCTCATCCTTTCCTGCAGGATTCCGGACATTCTGGATCAGGCCCGGTCTGTCAAAAAGTTTAGCATAATTTCGAACTAAAGCCGTTCTGCCATAAAAATTGGCATCAACGACAGAAAAAAGGAGAGCTCTTTCCTGCACAGAGTTCCCTTCTGCCTTCGCCGCGACAGGCCTGAAGCACTGTTTCCGGCTTTGCAAAGGCAGAAACGGCATCCTTCGTTCTGCATAATACAGTCTGAAGAATGCCGTATTCATTTTAAAAACAGATGATCCGCAAACTGGATTTTTAAGCCTGGATCAGCGGATGGATTTTGGACGGCTGGCCGCACGGGTAAAGAGACGGACCGTCTTTTCGCCTTTTTCAGACATGCCTGTCCGGCCGATTTCACGTCCTGGAATGCGGGTTCCATGATAATCCGAGCCTCCGGTAATCAGCGCTTTTTCCGCTGCCGCAAGATGGAGCAGGAACTCCTTCATCCGGTCGCTGTTTCTTGGCGAGAAGACTTCAAAACCGTCCAGTCCGCCTTCGAGCAGACCGCCGATGACTTCATCGCTGAGCTTATCGATCCGCCAGCCGGACAGAATCGCCAGTCCGCCTGCTTTGTGAATCGCCTGGATGACTTTCAGGACGCTTGGATAGTGCACTTTGATCTCGCAGATGCCGCCTTCACCGAAATAATCTGCAAAGAAACGGCGGCGCGCTTCTTCTTCGCTTGTTGTTCCGTCAATGTAGCGGGAAACCGTCGGCAGTTTTCTTGCCTGCGGGTTGTCAAAAACCAGATTGGTCAGTTCCTTTGGCGGAAGCAGCTTGAAACGCGAATTGGACAGAAGAGCATCCGAGTCCACTTTCAGACCAGCTGCTTTTTCAAAGCAGCGGATCCGCTCCATGGAGACATTTTTCTCGCGTGTCAGCGACAGACGTTCAATTTCGTCAAAGAACGGGTCTGTCCAGTCGATGTAATAGCCAAGAATACGGAGACGCTCCCCGTACAGTTCGCAATCGATCTCTACACCCGGGATGTACTGAATGTTATACAGTCCTGCAAAGCGGACAGCCTGCGCATTGGCGCGGGCGTTGTTGTGGTCCGTAATGGAAATGACGTCCATATGCCGGTCGCGGGCAATCCGGAAGATATCTTCGACTTCTGTATCCGCATCATCGCTGTAGTTCGAACGGATGTGCAGGTCGATGCCGGAAATCCGGTCCGCATCAATGTGCTGGCTTTCTGTCGTCAGGTGTACTGCACTGGCAGCAGCAGCTCCGGCAGCCGCAGCCGTTCCTGCTTTTGATGCCGCAGAAGAATTAGATGCGCTCTGCACTGCGGAAGACTCAGCTGGTTTAGCCTTTTTGACGCTCTTAGGCTGTTTCGATGCATTTTTCGAAGCGGCCTTTTTTGTTTTCTTTGGCTTTGCGCTCTCGGTCTGTTCCTGTCCGTCTTTTTCGGAAGCCGGAACGATTTTCATGCCATAGCGCGGCACATAGACAGTGACCAGACCGAAAATATAGTCAAAAATTGTCCGCTGCTGCGGGGAAAGCATTACGCACAGACCGTTGAGCAGCCACCATATGAGAATGCCGATAATAGAAAAGAAGTAGCCGAATAACATCATCGGCGCGCCGATGCCAAGCAGTTCTCTCATGACAAGACGCATCGCCGAAGCCGGCTTTTTGGACATGCTGACAAGACGCAGTCCCATCATTTTGCCGCCCCAGGTATATCCGCCTTTGGCAGCTGTATATAAAGGAAGCAGGATGCAGCTCGTTAAAAACAGGAGCGCATACATAATATAGAAAAGCAGGTCAAAATAAGCCGGAGGAATGACTCCGGACAGAATCAGGATAAACTCCACTCCCCATACATAAACGGGAAGCAGACAGATGCTCAGATCAATCAGATATGCATACAGATGGTTTTCGTAATCGTTCAGAGTCCGCCCTAAGAAAGCGGCTTTTTTATAGCCTTCCTTGAGGTAGAGTTCCTGTTCTTTGACAAACTTCGCCTGCTCGAGTTCTTTTTTTGAGTATTGTGCCATTTTTGCCTCGATTCTCTCTGTCATTGTAACAGCTTCCTGTTTCTTGCCAATTGACTGCTCCCGAAAAACGCCAGGCTGCTGCCTGGCGTTAAGAATCAGATGGTAAGAAAAACGGAAGACTGGATCCGCCGCTCAGGCAGACCCAAAGCACGCACTGCGTGCCAGATACGGGTTAAAAAGGACAGTTTAAGACTAGTCCAGCTGTCTTAGCTTACTTCAGCTTTCTTTTCTTTGAAGCAAGAAGTGCAAGAGCAGAAGCGGAGAGCGTAAAGCCGGCTGCCGGGATAAACAGCATGGTATGGCTTGCGGTATTGACCGAAGCAGCACTGCCGACTCCGCCGCTTCCCTGTTTGATCGGCATGCCAAGACGGTACTGGTTGGCCTGCTGATACAGAGTCTGGAAGCGGGTGCTTCCATTTTCGATCAGATAGTCATTGACCGAGCGGCGCTGAGAATTGCTCATGGAGTTCCATGCCTGCATGCCAGAAAGGATCTGCTGGTAGTTGGACTCGTTAACGCCTCTGATCACTGCACCATTTCTTGTGCAGTATTTGGCAACGAAGTCATTGCCTGTTGTATCGAGAGTCAGACGGATCGGGTTGGCGAGCATGCTGACCTTGCTTTCCTGGCTGACCTGATCGCTCAGATCCGCAGCACGGACTTTGCCATCCTCTGCCTGCTGATCAAATACATTCAGTGCAACCAGCTCGCCAGCTGGAACTGCAGCCGCTTCTCCGGTTTCGATTTCAGCAGTTTCGCGCTGATCCTGTTCATACTGCGGCGTAAGCACAGCCGATCCGGAAATCGGGAAAGTCAGACCGTTGGTCATGTCATACGAGCAGCTTCCGTCCGAATAAATCTGGACGTGAATGACGCCGTTTGCATCAACGGAATAGTCAAACAGAATCATCAGATCGCCTACAGAGACTCTCCAGTACTGTTTGGATTCAATACGCAGATCGCCGTTTTCATAAACATAGGAAACAGGGATCGTTACATGAGCGGGCCAGCCAGCTGCCTGGGCGATCAGAGCAGCAGCCTGGGAGGCATATTCATCTTCAACCGGTGCGTATTCAATTACGCTCAGGCCTTTCGGGCGGTGAGCAGGCAGCAAGTTGAGCGAACCTTCGCTGTATACATAGACCGGTTTCTGAACTGGAGCCGGTTCTTCTTCAGATTTTGATGCTTCCGGACTTTCAACAGGCGTACCCGGGTTCTGTTCAGGCTCTCCGGATGGTTTTTCCTGGACTGGTACTGATGGAACGGATGGAACAGGTGTTATTGTTTCTGCTCCTGAATCCGGTGCTGAAGTATCTGTTCCGGAAACTGATTCAGTCGATTCTGTGGGTACAGAAGGATCCTGTTCCGGTTTTGAAGACTCAGCTGAAGATGCAGATGAATCGTCTTTGGAATCTGCTGGTTTCTGCGAAGATTCTTCTTTGCTTTCAGCCGAAGAGCTTTCTTCGCTGTTCTTTTCTTCGGAAGACTCTGCCTCGCTTACAGACTCTTCAGTCTGTTCTGAAGAAGCTTCAGAAGCTGGTACCTGAGTCTCTTCCGGGGCTGGTGTCTGGGCAGCCTGACGGTCGAGAAGAACCTGGGCGTTCTGTGCAAGGGTGATATAGTCAGCACCAAAAGCAAGACCTGCATTCTGAATGATCGTCTGCTCTTCTGGTGTCATTGCATCAAAGATAGCTTTGGATTTTGCAAGAACGGGCGCATTTTCTTCAGTTACGCTTGTATACCAGATGAATTCGAATGTCTCGCTTCCGTCTGGTAGAACGCGTGAAATGCGGGTACCGCAGAATTCCTCAATAAATCTGTCCGGCGTATAGGTTTCCGAATTAGCCGGTGTGCTGTAATCAGCGGTTACGTCCTGCGCACTGATATTGGACATCAGGGTTCCAGCGGGAAGGCAGGCCCCCGCAAGCAGGGCGGCAAGAGAATAGAGTGAACTTTTTTTCATAATGCAGTTTGAATATCCTTTCCGCCGGATGCTTCTCCGGCCTGTTCAGTCTAGTAGTCCAGTCTGAAAAAGTCTACAGGAAGCGTTTCTTCACATACTCCCGCGTTTTTTCATCGCAGTCTTTCAGATCCTGCAGAGTGGGCTTTTCAATATAGGGGATGTTCTCGAGGGCATCGATGATGGCTTCCTCGATCTGTGTAAATTCAATGGTTCCGTTTAAAAACAGTTCAACCGCCTGTTCATCCGCTGCATTAAAGATGCAGCCTGCATTGCCCCGTCTTTTTCCCGTCTCAATAGCAACAGGAAGGATCGGATAGCGCACAGGATCCATTTCACGGAAGTTCAGTGTCAGAGCTTTCGTTAAGTCCAGCGGGTGATCTTCATGAAGGACTGGTCTTCTTGGTCCATACAGAGCGTACTGAATCGGCAGACGCATGTCTGCACTGCCCAGCTGGGCAATCGATGCCCCGTCCTGGTATTCAACAATCGAATGCACGATGGACTGCGGGTGAATGACTGTCGCGATCTGTTCATACGGCAGATCAAAGAGATAATGAGCTTCAATGACCTCAAATCCCTTGTTGACCATTGTTGCCGAATCAATCGTAATCCGCTTTCCCATGTTCCATGAAGGATGGGCAAGCGCACGCTCCGGCGTAATGCCGGAAAGTTCATCCCGGCTTAAATCACGAAGCGAACCGCCGGATGCAGTAATGATCAGACGCTTTACATCCGCACGGTCATTACCCTGCAGGCACTGCCAGATGGCGGAATGCTCGGAATCAATCGGACGAAGCGTACTGGAATGACGGCTCAGCGCTTCTTTGACCAGTTCGCCGCCGCACACCAGGGATTCTTTGTTGGCCAGAGCCACATCTTTATCCCGTTCAATGGCAGCAAGCGTCGGAGCCAGTCCGCGAAAACCGACAGTCGCATTGATCAGCAGATCATAGTCTGCCTCTTGAGCTAACCGTTCCATCTGCGACTGCGTTCCATACCACTTCACACCGTCTTTTTCTTCATCGTGTTCCAGGGTACTCAGACCGGCATAGCGGACGGTATCAAACTCCTGCACAATCTTCTCAAGGGCTTCTTTCTGATGACCGGCGCTTACGCCGACCAGTTCAAAATCGCCGGGGTGCTGACGAAGCACATCCAGCGTCTGCGTACCGATTGATCCGGTCGCGCCAAGAAGAAGAATTTTTACAGGTTTCATACACACTCCATTGCCGTTTTCCCCTGCAGTACGGGAATCATTTTGGGCTGTATTCTGCTCTGATTTAAAGAGCGGTCTTTTTTATTATAGGCCCAGTTTTCATATTACGGCTGATCCGGGATGTCAATCATTTTACCATTTGTACGTCTGTGAATTTTTAAATTCCTTTTCATGCCATCAAGTATCCCAATCCTGTATGGAGACAGCAGAAAAGCGGAAGTCGTTCAGCATACAGCTAAGAACTTCCGCTCTGTGTTTTATCTGGTTTGTCTGTCTGTCTGACTGACTGACTTATTTCTTCAGCTCTTTGGAAAAGCCTGCTTCTTTGTACTGCTCATCCGTGAACTTGATTTCATCCAGACCCCAGATCTCATCAGCGTACTGACGGATTGTACGGTCACTGGAGAAGTAGCCAGATTTAGCAATGTTGATCAGCATGGCTCTTGCCCAGGCAGGTTTGTCCTTGTACCACGCATTGACATCAGCATGTGCCATCAGGTAGGCATCGAAGTCAGCAAGGACGAAGAACTCATCGTGGTGCAGCATCAGGTCGTTGAAGATGAGCTGGAATTCATTCGGATTCTCAGACCATGTGGTGTTGGTCAGCGAATCGATGACCATGCGCAGCTTTGGATTGGAGTTGTAGATTCTCCATGGATCGTAGCTGTTTTCGCGTTTGATGGCTTCAATCTGATCGACTTTCAGACCGAAGATCTTCGCATTTTCGTATCCGACGCAGTCAACGATTTCAACGTTTGCACCATCGAGCGTACCGAGTGTCAGAGCACCGTTCATCATATACTTCATGTTTCCGGTACCGGAAGCTTCCTTGCCGGCTGTGGAAATCTGCTCAGAAACATCCGCAGCATTGCACAGGATTTCGGCGATGGATACCGAGTAGTTCGGGATGAAGACGACTTTGATATACGGGCTGGCAGCCGGATCGTTATTAATCCGATCAGCAACTTTGTTGATCAGCTTGATGATCTCTTTGGCAAGAGCATAGCTTGGCGCTGCTTTTGCGGAGAAGAAGTAGGTTGTCGGAACCGGTTTGAAGTTCGGATCCTGCTTCATGCGCAGATAGAGATACATGATATGGAAAATATTCAGCAGCTGTCTCTTATAGGCATGCAGACGCTTGGACTGGCAGTCGAACATCGTATCGACATCGACTTCAATGCCAAGGTTCTTGCGGCAGTAGTCAGCAAGAATGAGTTTGCGCTCGCGTTTTACGCGGAAGAATTCTTCCTGCAGCTTCGGATCATCGACATAGTCCATGAGCTTTTCGAGTTCTTCAGGATGACGGATGAAACCGTCGCCGATGTATTTCTTCAGAAGATCCGTGAGCTGCGGGTTGGAGTAAACGAGCCAGCGGCGATGAGTTACGCCATTGGTCTTGTTGTTGAATTTTTCCGGATAGAGAGCCGCAAACTGGGCAAGTACGCTGTTGACCAGGATTTCCGAATGGATCTTGGCAACACCGTTTACCGAGTGGCTTCCGATGACTGCAAGGTTAGCCATATTGACCTGGTTGCCGGCAAGAATGGACATCTGGGAGAACAGATGTTCCATGCCGCGGTGCTGTACTTCGTAGTGGAAGCGGCGTTCAATCTCTTCAATGATCATGTAGATGCGCGGCAGCAGATTGCGCATCATATCCTGCGGCCAGCGCTCGAGAGCCTCGGCCAGGATTGTGTGGTTGGTATAGGCAACTGTATGGGTAACCATATCCCATGCCTGATCCCATGTGTAGCTGTAGTCATCCATCAGAACGCGCATCAGCTCCGGAATGACGAGAACAGGATGGGTGTCATTGAGCTGGATGGCAACTTTGTCCGCAAGATTGTTCAGATCTCCGTAATCACGGATATGGTTGCGGATCAGCTGAGCTACGCCGGCGCAGACAAAGAAGTATTCCTGTTTCAGGCGCAGTTCTTTACCTTCAATAGTTGAATCGTCCGGATAAACGTTGGCTGTCAGAGCCTGAACGTCATGCAAGTAGCGGTCAAGGTTGCCGGCCTGTACGGACTCTTCATCAACTTCTGCATCCCACAGACGCAGTGTATTGGTGGTCGGTGTGTGATAGCCCACAATCGGGACATCATAGGGGACAGCACGAACCACAAACGAGGGGTTATAGCTTGAATGGAATTTGCCGAACTGGTCCATGTAGGCGTTGAGGGTTCCGCCGAATTTAACCTGAACAGCGTGCTGGGGTTTCCAGACTTCCCAGACATTTCCAAGACGCAGCCAGCAGTCAGGCTTTTCGACCTGGCATCCGTCAACGATTTCCTGCTTGAACAGACCGTAATGATAGCGGATGCAGTTTCCGTTTCCGGCCAGGTTCAGAGAAGCCAGCGAGTCAAGGAAGCACGCCGCCAGACGGCCCAGACCGCCGTTTCCAAGACCGGCATCTGCCTCAAGAACTTCATAGTTATGAATATCTTCGCCCAGTTCTTCGAGACCCTGACGGACAACATCGTAAATACCCATATTCATCAGGTTATTGACCATCAGACGGCCCATCAGGAACTCCATCGAAAAATAGTAGAGCTGCTTCGTCTTGTTATCGCGTACGCTCTCCTTTGTAACTTTCCAGGAGTTTCCTGCCTGGTCACGGATCAGCGCGCCTAACGCCTGATAGCGCTCCTCCGGATAGGAGTCTTCGAATTCACGGCCGAACCGGGACGAGACTTCCGTTTTCAGTGCCTCTTTGAATGATTCGACACTGCTGAAAATGTTTTTCATTCCTTATTCCTCCACGACACAAGATTATAGGTAGGAGTGTTTCAGAATCAAACAGACAGGATTATCTGTGCTTCAACAGTACATTTTTCTGCCATATTTTTCTGTTTTTTTAAGAAATCCGGAGCGAAATGCTATATCACACTCCCCGGATTGGTTTGTAATCATGCCGTCTTTTTTCATGCAAGAAAATTAGTTTTTGGTAGGGGTTTCTTTTCCGTCCTGAAAGTTTGCAGGCAAATGCTTTTCACATATCCATTTCCTGTTTTAGCAGACCCCTGCTTTTCTTCTGTCTCAGAGATGCACAGATTCATCAGTCGACCGTCAAAAAAGGAGGAACCCTCCATCAGGTTCCTCCAGATCATGCAAATCAGTAATAACGCTCAAAGATGGCAACAAAAAAGGATGAAACCCCTTTTTGATGTTTGGCGACACAAAAAGTTTCATCCTGCCCAGAAAGGCACTCCCATCATATCGATCAGCTGCCGCCAAAACAACAGCTTCCAGGAAAAAGCCGGTTATCGTCCGGTTCCGTCATAAAACGGCAGAAAAAAAGCCTTCGAAAAGGCTCTGTTTTCTTAATAATTCGAAACAAGATCCACCAGGTCTGCGAACTCTACTGTCCGTTCTGTGCGGATGTCTGGTCGTCTGCAGATGATTCGCTGGTGTTTTCCTCTTCGTTGAGGTTCGGGAAGACGAAAACCTGTTCGCCATAGCGGGAAACGTGATACTTGCCGCGGGCAACAAATTCAAGGTAGTCCGGATTGGTCAGGTTTTTACGGGTCTCTTCAAGCTCCTGCTGTGTCTGGGATGTCTCTTCAAGAATTGCCTGGTTCTTTTCAATATCATCGCGCAGCTGGAAATACGTGAAGACGTCATTGGTGGCGAGCACTGCCAGAGATCCTGCGCCAAACAGAAGCAGAAGTGCGATGAATCCGCGGCCAAGAAATTTCACGAGCCGGTTCGTTTTTTTCTTTTTTCTTTTGTTCGCCATACAGCCATTTCCCCCTTGTCCATGCAGTATAACAAATTCCCTGCCCTTACAGAACATGCGTTTAAAACCTGTTTTAAACGCATGTTCTGCAGTCTGTTTCGATCCAGTCTTCTTTAATTTCTGCATCGATCCCCTTTTCAGACGATTCATCCAGGGTTGCATGGATCTGCGGCATCTGCCGCCATATAAAATTCATTCAGGTTATTGTCCCGCTTATTTATAAAAAGAATATGAAAAGAATTCGTCAAACCAATCGAGCAATTGTCTGATTCTGTCGAAGAGATCTGCCGATTTCTGTCACTTTGAATGCAGAATGCCTGCACCTTGCAAATCTGTGTAAAAAGCACTCGTTTTTTTCATCCGCAGCCAAAGCAGCAGAAAGACAGCCGGCAGCTTTCATCCCGGTTTCCTTTACAGAACCCCGGAAGAGAGGCGTGCCGGCTGTATTTAAGTCTCTGCAATCAGGCAGATGTTTTCTGTTTAAGAAGTGCGCCAAGAACCGCAATATCGCTTGGGTTGATTCCGGAAATACGGCTGGCCTGACCGAGAGTTTCCGGTCGGATCAAAGACAGCTTGCTTCTGGCTTCAAGAGCAATATTGTCAATCGCGCTGTAATCGATGTCAGCAGGGATCCGGACTTTTTCAAGTCTGGAAAGCCGTTCGACATCGCGCTTTGCCTTTTCGATATAGCCGGCATAGCGCGTTTCGATTTCAATTCGCTGGGCAATCTTTTCCGGAGCGCTGATTCCTGTCAGCGGCTCGAGATGTTCAATCGTCATCTCCGGACGCTTGAGCAGAGTCAGAGCATCTGTTCCGTGTTCAAGCGGCTCGCTTCCGATCTGCGCAAGAATGGCAGCGGATTTTTCATCCGGCTTGATGCGGGCATTTTTGAGATCTTCGATAATCTGCTCTTCAAGTTCCTTCTCTTTCCGGAAAGCTTCATAGCGCTCGTCACTGAGCGTGCCGGTCTTCCAGGCTATTTCGCACAGGCGGTCCGGCGCATTGTCATGACGCAGGAGCAGACGGTATTCCGCACGGGAAGTGAGCAGACGGTACGGCTCTTTGGTTCCCTTGGTGCACAGATCATCGATCATGACACCGATGTACGCCTGTTCCCGTCCAAGAACGAGAGGTTCGCGTCCCATGTTTTTCAGGGAAGCATTGATGCCGGCCATCAGGCCCTGTCCGGCTGCTTCTTCATAGCCGGATGTTCCGTTGACCTGTCCAGCGGTAAAGAGATTTTCGATTTTCTTATTTTCGAGCGACGGCTTCATCTGAAGCGGATCAATCGCATCGTATTCAATCGCATAGGCATATTTGAGAATTTCAACATTCTCCATGCCAGGCAGCGAGCGGACCATCTCTTCCTGGACGTTAGTCGGCATCGAGGTCGAGAAGCCCTGAATATAGAACGTGTCATACGCTTCGCGTTCCGGCTCAAGAAAGAGCTGGTGTCTTGGCCGGTCTGCAAAGCGGACAAGCTTGTCTTCAATACTTGGGCAGTAGCGCGGACCCGTTCCGGTAACCAGACCGGAGTACATCGCAGAATCTTCAAGATGCGAACGGATGATTTCGTGAGTCTTTGGGGTTGTATAGATCAGATAGCAGGGCAGCTGCTTGTCATACGGACGCACCATATCTGGTGTCGTTGTTTCCGAGAATGCAAGGAAGCCTTCCGTCGGCGGCTGAATGACAGCCTGAGAAAGATCCACGCTGTCATAGACAATGCGCGGAGGCGTTCCGGTTTTCAGACGGATCAGATCCAGACCGGCTTTTTTAAGCGAAGCGGAAAGCGACGAGTTTGTCGGAAGTCCGTCCGGTCCGGCTTCTGTAGCGGTATGACCACGGAGAATTGTCGAGCGCATGCCTGTTCCGGCAGTCAGGATGACCGTCCGGGCGAGGATCTGTGTCCCGTCTTCGCATTCAACACCGATGATTTTCTTTCCATCGAGCAGAATGCGGGCGGCTTTCTGTTCCAGCAGCTCAAGGCTTTCCTGTTTTTTCAGGGCATTGAGCATCCAGGCTTTATAGGCATCCCGGTCAGACTGCACGCGCAGGCAGCGGACACCGGGACCTTTTTTCGTATTGAGCATTTTAAACTGCAGAGCGGTCTGGTCTGCAGCCTGCGGCATCAGGCCGCCAAAGGCATCGATCTCGCGGACCACAATGCCTTTTGCCGGTCCGCCCACACTCGGGTTGCACGGCATCGAGCCGATCATGTCGAGCTTATGGGTGACCAGCAGTGTTTTCTGCTTCATTCGTGCCGCTGCTGCAGCGGCTTCAATGCCGGCATGGCCGCCGCCAATGACGAGAACATCGTACATAGTTATCTGCGCGCTCCTTTCAGATGGAAATGGAACAGCTGCTGCGGAATCCGGAAATAGAAAGAGCAGGCAAGGAAGACAGCTGCACTGATCAGTCCGTTAAGGCACATAGACAGCAGGCACATCAGCTTCGAACCTTCCGCAACGCCAAGACCAGCCAGGCTGAGCAGCCAGGCAGTCAGACCCATCAGAGCCAGAGCAATGGATGTACGGATGAGCAGAGAAAGGGTCGATTTGAAATGTACATGGTAGCGCAGCATCATCTGATGCAGCGAGTAAGCCATGATGTAGCCAAAGCTGATGATGGTCGAAATGACCGCTCCGGCAATGCCCATCATCATAACCATCGGAACCATGATGATGCCTTTAACGACAGCCGCAACGAACATATCGCGAAGCAGTTTGCTGCGCATGCCGCAGGCCATCATCATCGAGGAGATGATCGGTGTAAGGGTACCGAACAGACCTTCTATGGCAATCCAGCGCACGCTTGAAGCGGCCAGTTCGAGGTCTGTCGTGTAGTAGAGCGAATAGAACAGCGGTTTTGCATACACGAAGATGCAGAAACTCAGGAACAGAGCGATGTACAGAACAATATTGATGCACTCGATAATGTCCTTGCGCACCGTCTTAATATCGTTTGTTTCCAGAGCGGAAGTGATATGGGGGATAATTGCGGCAACAAATCCCGGAGAGAGAATCATCGGAATTGCGGTCAGCTTGATGCCGACATAGTTGACTGCCGAAGTCATCGTCTGAATCTGGGCTGAAGAATAGCTCGACATGCGAAGTCCCGTCGGCAGCAGAACCGCATCATAAATATCGTTGGCATAGCCGATCACCGCATAGAGCAGATACGGAATGCACAGAAGGATGAATTCCCGGATCAGCGGTTTGAGCGGAACGGCCCGCGTTTTCTGCATTTTGGCCTGTTTGCGCAGCGGCTTGTTGGACTGTCTGGTAAAACGGACAATCTGCACAATACCGGCAATCGCAGCGACCGAAGTCGAAAGGACCGCCGCATAGAGCGCATAGACATTGGCCATGTGGAAGCCGTAAACCAGCAGGCACGAAACGCCAAGCAGGAAGGCAACGCGGAAGAGCTGTTCAAACGCTTGCGAATAGGCGTACTCTTCCATTTCTTTTCGTCCCTGGACATAGCCGCGGTAGGCCGACAGAATCGGAACAAAGAAAATTGCAATGGACAGCAGTGCCAGAACACGCGTCATGATTGCGGCACCTTCCGGCGTACCGTCTGCCATGGCATTGCCAAGCACGCCCGACAGGGCAAGCATGACAATCATGCCAAGCAGACCAAGCAATCCAAGGAACAGGGTGGACAGTCGTTCGATCTGCAGAACTGTTTTATAATTTTTACGGGTTGTGTACTTGGCGACCATGGTGGCGATTGCCATTGGCGCGCCAGCCGTAAACACATTGAGCAGGTAGCTGTAGATCCGGTACGCTGATCCGTAATAGGACATCAGTGCGTCGGATCCCAGAATGCTTGAAAACGGGATGGAGTAGACCAGCCCGATTGCTTTGGCGATAAAAAAACCGCCCGTGCCGATCAGGCCGCCGACGATAATCGACTTTTTCGACAGAGATTTCTTATCTGCAGTGCCTGAAGGGGCATTTTTATTCTGAGACATAAAGCACAGTCTCCTTTCAGCTAATGAGTATAGCACAGCCGCAACATCCCAATTTGCGTTAAGAAAAGCGGATCCGGGCACTTTTTCACCCGACGGGCGGGCACGGCTTTCAAAGCTGCCGCCAATCCCACGGTAAACAGAAAGAGCGGAATTTCTGTGGAAGAATCATCGCAAATCCCGCATTTTCTTTTCGCAGGTACAGCAGTTCAGAAAAGGAGGACTGTTTGCATACAGATAGATTCTGTCTATTTTTCGCTACGATCCAGTACGGATCTGCAGAAAGGAACTGATCCATGAACTCGATCAAACAGTATGTATGTTCAGCTGACACTGCCCGCAAAGCAGACGCAGCAGCCATTGTAAACTGCCACATTCCTTCTCTGGTTTTAATGGAACATGCAGCTTCTGCAGTGGCAGATGCCGTTCTTGAACACCTGCGGCAGACTTCTGCCAGCCGATCTGCGCCTGCATGCGTCAGCGCGCTTTGCGGTCCTGGCAACAACGGCGCGGATGGCATGGCCATCATGCGCATTCTTGCTCTCAAGGGCGTTTCCTGCGCTGCCTGGATTGATTTTGATCATCTGAGCGCAGAGGGAAAGGTCCAGGCTCTGAGTCTTGAAAAGCTGTGCAGCCTGCCCGGTGTCGATCTGCAGCTCTTCCCTCTTGGTGATGCATGCCATGCAAAGAAGAACAGTCTGCTAAAAAACAGTTCGGTAATTGTCGATGCGCTGTTTGGAATCGGACTGAGCCGACCGCTTTCCGGAATGTATCTCTCGCTTGTTGAACTTGTAAACAGCCTGAATGGCTGGGTCATCTCCGTCGATCTGCCCTCCGGCATCGATGCCGATACCGGAAAAATCCAGGGCGGCGCTCTTCGTGCAGATCAGACCGTAGTTCTGGACTGCATAAAATGGGGCCTTCTGCTTCAGAACGGCCCGGAATATACAGGAAATCTGAAGCTTGCCGATATCGGCATTCCTGCATCCCTTCACGAGGATCCTTCCTCAGCAGTTCTTGTTAATGAAACGGTTGCCCGCTCCATGCTTCCCTCCCGTAAACCGGATGCCAACAAAGGTACATTCGGAAAAGTTCTGATGTGCGGCGGCAGTCTTCGAATGAGCGGTGCGCTAACGATGGCTGCTAAAGCCTGCTTTGCCTGCGGATGCGGTACATTAACGCTCTATACTCCAGCCCCGGCCGCACAGGCGATTGCTTCCAAGATGAACCTGGCCATGCTTCTTCCCGCACGAGCAGATGCAGACGGCTTTTTCGCACACGTTCACGATCATCCAGATGAAATTAAGGAGACGTTCCTGCCCTATACGCAACTCGCCATCGGCAACGGCATGGGAACAGGCAAGGGTGCGTTAAACGTTCTGCGTGCTGTTCTGCTCAGCGGGAAGCCCTGTGTAATCGATGCCGATGCGATTAATCTGTGTGGAAGTTATCCCCAAATTCTTGATGGACGAAAAGGTCTCATCCTGACCCCGCATCTCAAAGAATTTTCCAGGCTGTCCAATCTGCCGATGGAAACCATTCTGGAAAAGCCGGCGCAGTCAGCCCAGGCATGGCTTACCGTGCATCCCGGCAAAGTACTCGTTCTTAAATCCGACTTTACCCTGATCAGCGATGGCCAGCAGCGCTATATCATTGCAAGACCAGATACCGCACTTGCCAAAGGCGGAAGCGGCGATGTGCTCTGCGGCATCATCACCGGACTGAAAGCAGCCGGAGCCAGCTCGCTTGAAGCCGCTGTACTTGGTGCCTGGGTCCACAATCAGGCCGCAAAATACGCCATCAGTCCTTATTCCTTTACGCCTCTTGATCTGGTCAGCCATCTTGGCGATGTCTTCAGAGAGCTTGATTCACCTGAAGCGTCTCAGACTTAAAATCTGATTCTCTGCCCGGTAAATACACAACGCCGCCTGCACATCAGCGTGCAGACGGCGTCTTTTTCTGGAATTTAGATGGATCTGGAATGGATCGGTCTGAATTCGAGTTCAAGGTAATAGAGGTCGGGATAGGCCATTTTCGTGTTAAACGCATATGCCCAGTAGATCTCTGTTCCATTGCGCTCTTCATCTTCGTCCCAGTCGTTGTCCCACTTTGCAAGAACTGCGTCTTTGACGGATTCGCTGACTACCGCAGTTGCCATGAATTCAAAGCAGTCGTTAAGCGACTGTGATTCACGAAGCGGCGAACAGCTCAGACCGCCGGCATCCTTTGAGAGGAGTTCCTGAACTGCAAGAGCTGTCTGTTCATCTGCTGTATGAACAACAGCCTTCATCACGAGATCAAAGGAACGTGTCGAGGACATACTGAGCCAGCTTTTCAATATTCTTATCGTTGACCTTCGAGAAAATTTTTCCCATGGAGAAGTTCAGAACTGCTACAGGAATCTCGCCGTTCTCCTGAGCGATGGTAAATGTACCGATTGCATCGCCGAAGAAGACATCGAAGACATAGACAGTGCGGTCGCCGTCTTTTTCTTCCGAACGAAGATCCGCCTTGAGTTCCTCTTTATTTTTCAGAATGCCGCGGATGGCATTTGCTGCATTCAGTGATACTTTTTTCGCCATACTGTTTTCCTTTCCAGGACATGCCTGTTTCTGTCGGGTTCCGCCGTTTTTATATCGATCCTCT
>Strawberry_p1__coassemble_2040_pt1 | contig 22231 bp, 22 predicted proteins | sample Strawberry_p1__metabat2_high_PE_023 | metagenome-assembled genome bin Strawberry_p1
TGGTGGAGCGTAGGGGGATCGAACCCCTGACCTCATGGCTGCCAGCCATGCGCTCTCCCAGCTGAGCTAACACCCCATATGTGGTGGAGAATCACAGAATTGCACTGTGAATGCAGAGGACATACATCAGCTATGTTCTCCATCTGGTGGAGATGGCGAGAGTCGAACTCGCGTCTAAGCAATGTCCCACGAATCAGCGTTTACAGCTTAGTCTGCCAGAATACCATCAGACTTGGACAGACACAATTTCTGATGGGTTGACTGTAGAGTTTTCATCCGATGGATCCAGTCGGTCCGTCAGCTTATCTTCTTTACGCCATCAGTCTGAACTAGAAGAAAGCGAACTCATTCAGAGAGGCTGCTAGTCACTCGCAGTGATTAATTAAGCAGCGAAGGCCATAGCACGGTTGTTGTACGTACGGCCGAAGTTAAAGTTGTTAGCGTTTATTTTGAATGATCTTTAACGGAATCACCCGGCTGTGGCTGAGTCCAAACAATTACTCATCGAATGCCAGAAACATCCCCGGCTTGCTGTCCTCGGTTTTCTATTCTACTGATTTCCTAATGAGAATCAAGCATGATCTTCATTTTTTTGAAGCGGCGGCTGGCGGTTTCCGTCGCCCGTTCTTCTTTGCTTTTAAGTAATGGATTTTGAAAAAAGGCAGAATCCGAAGATTCTACCAGCTTCCTTTCAGTGCTTTGCGGATTTCGCGTTCAGCATCCCGTTTCTTGGATGTCTCGCGCTTATCATGCAGGTTTTTGCCCCGTGCCACCGCAATTTCAATTTTTGCCAGGCCGTGGGAAATATACATGGAGACCGGAACAAGCGTGAATCCTTTAATGCGGACCGCCTGATCCAGTTTCAGAATTTCGTTTTTGTGAAGAAGAAGGCGCCGGTCTCGAACTTCTTCGTGATTGAACCGGTTGCCGAATTCGTAAGGAGAAATGTGCATGTCCTTGATGACTGCCTGTCCGTTGCGAATGGAGATCCATGCATCCTTGAGCTGAACTTTGCCTTTGCGCACGCTTTTGATCTCTGTGCCTTTGAGTTCAATGCCTGCTTCATAACGGTCAAGCAGTTCGTATTCGTGTCTGGCGCTGCGGTTTACCACAACGGTTTTGATCCCCTTGCTGTTTGTCTGTGCCGTCATTTTGGACCCCTCCCCTTCCGGTTCTTCTGCCTGTTTCCCAAGAATAGAAGCAGGAGCAGATTTACCAGTACTGTCTAACAATCATAGCAGATTCGAAGGCAATCCTTGCGGCTTATCCTGCCAAAAAAAAAGAGGCCCACAGGTCTCTCTTTTTCTCGTCTGGTTATTCCTTAGCGGATAGACAGCATGCTGCCGTTCAGGGGAACTGTCTTACGCGTCGCGATTCTCGCAGGGAACATAAACAAGCTCAATATCATAGCCCAGGACTTCCATCATCTGAATGAAAGTCTTATTGAGGAGTCCGTCTTTCTTCTTAATGATACGGTTTACATACTGAGAAGTCGTCCCAATTTTGTTTCCGAGTCGTTCCTGTGTAAAACCACCTTCGAGAATTTTAACTTTAATGTCCACTTCGATATTGTTCTTGACCATAAAAGATACTCTTCTCCTTCGTCTACGCTCTTTATACTACCGAGAACTGTTAAAAAATCAACATTAGATTATTTACATCCAAAAATTCTTTACTTTTTTTCTACAAATAGTGAACTTACGGGAAATAGGCATAAATTCAAACAGGAAAAATCGATAAAGAAAAGTGATCCGGATACGTTTAGCAATGGTATATTATTATTTTCGCAGTTGATTTAGTTCTCGGAATCCGGCCGTTTTCAGGCCTTTGAATCGTTTCAGTACAGGGACAGAACGTACTGAACAAATATGGACTATATCCATTTCTACTGCCTGTCTGCTTCACCGGATCAGCTGTGATTTTTCCCTGCAATGAGATTCTGACGGATGATTTTTCCGTCTTCAACCGGGAAGCCTTACCTGTTTTGGGCTGCTTTTTGTGTTGTCTTCCCCCTGGTTTTCGACTCATTGTTGCACTCAATGCATCCCTCATTTCCCGTTCGTTTTCTATTCGTTTCCAGTTCATTTCATCGTTTAAAAAATGCCTGGCAGACTGCTCCAGGCACTTTTTGGGCTTACTTTGATTGTTTATTACTATCTGTATTTAATTTATCATAATCCAGCTTCAGAACTGGCATTTTCTCTGGTTTCATGCTCATTCCACGTCTGCAGCCTTACGGATTCGCCATCCGCAAAGCAGAATGCAGGCCAGATCGAACAGCCCGTAGATCACTGCGATCTGTGCGACCAGAGTGATAAACGTACTGGAAAGAGCAGGCGACGAATCGATCTCGCTGGCAAGCTGCGGATTGAGCGCAAAGACCAGACCGATGCCAAGCGCCTGGCCGACCATAACGCATGCGATGCCAATTCCAGTCATTTCAACACGGCCTGAACTTCCTTTTCGATGTCCAAAACAGATGCCGACATACCCGCTGCAGACATAGAACAGCCACTGGAAAACCACTTCCAGAATAAGAACTGCGATCATCTGCGGCGTCTGTCCATCCAGCACGAGATTGAGTGTCTCAAGCAGATCAGCTTTCGTTCCTGCAATCAGAATCATCAGCGCAAACAGCCCGACAAGCAGTACAAGAGAAACAAGTGCGTTGATCAGGCACGCTCCATAAATCTGCCTGCGGCCCAGCGGAAGGGTACGGATCAGATACGCCTGGGAGCCGTAAATACTGTTCTGCAGCATCAGCCAGAGCTGAAGCAGAAGATAGAAAAGCAGAGCAGCCCCGCAGCAGAAAACACCAAGCAGAAGGACATGAGACAGCAGCGAAACAAGGCCGCTTCCAGCTGGAAGTGAAACCAGCCAGAACCAGAGCGCAAACACAGCCACGAATACGATGACAATCGGCAAGATTGCAGCCATAAGCTTTTTTAACAGGTGAACAGTCAGGCGGATCATGCCATCACCTCCACAAAAATCTGCTCGAGCGATTTCTGTCTAGTCTGGCGCAGTTCATCCGCCTGCCCGTCAAGAATGATTTCCCCCTGACGGACGATCAGCACCCTATCGAGGATGCGTTCAATTTCACTGATCATGTGGGTACTCACCAGCAAAGAGGCTTCGCCGTCAAACTGATCAAGTATCAGATCGAGGATCTTCTCTCTGGCGGCTGGATCGACGCCGCCGATCGGCTCGTCGAGAATGTAAAGATCCGCTTTACGGCTGAGTACCAGGATCAGCTGCAGCTTTTCCTGCATGCCTTTAGACATCGATTTAATCGGCTGCTTCGGATCGAGTTCCATTTTCTCGAGCAGCGCAAAGGCTTTACCTGCATCAAAGTCCGGGTAGAATTTACTGAAAAAGAGAATGGTTTTTCTCGCGTTGGAAGACGGATCGAGATACGTCTTCTCCGGCAGATAGGAAATCCGGTTATGATCGGCTGGCACAAACGACTTGCCATCGATGCTGATTTCTCCGCGATCTGGAATCAGCAGGTCGTTGATGCACTTGATCATCGTGCTTTTGCCTGCTCCGTTTGCACCGAGCAGTCCGGCGATCTGCCCGGGTTCAATTTCAAAAGAAACATCCTTCAGAACCTGTCTGGATCCATAGGATTTGCTCAGCCCCTTAACCTGAAGTTTCATCTTGCTCTCCTTCCAGCAGAAGAGCTGCAGAGTATCCAAGCGCCTCCATTCCTTCAAGAAAAGTCCGGCAGAGCTCTCTTGCCGCTTCTTTCTTCTGTCTTTTCAGGGCTTCCGGATTGGCCGAGACATATTTGCCGCTCGTACGCCGCGTTTCAATCAGTCCCTGGCTTTCCAGTCTGGTCAGTGCCTTCTGAACCGTGTTGATATTGGTCCGGCTCTGCATGGCAAGTTCCCGGACTGAGGGAAGCTTGTCCCCCGCCTTAAATTCGCCCCGAAGAATGGCCCCTTCGAGAATGGATGCAATCTGCAGATAGACTGGTGAGTCGTTTCGAAAAGAAAACTCCATACGCTCCCCACTTCTCCTCTCTGCATATCAACTGTATCACTTGGATAATACAGATGATATGCTATCAGCTTTTCCTGTCAAGATTCTGTTCTGCAGTCATCTTACGTCTTTAGCCGGATGGGCAGAACATCTCTGTTCTCTTCGTTTCTGCTTTTTGCTTCAGCTTTTGTTTCTGATCTCTTCTGTCCAGGCTGACTGCCAGCAGACCGGCCGAAAACAGTCAAAAAGAAAAGCCGGATTTCTCCGGCTGAATGATCAGTTACTTCTGTATTGCTTACTTGGACAGTTTGTCTTTGGCTTTGTCGACATCAGCTTTGACGTCTTTATTGAAGGCCTCAACTTTGTCTTTCGCCTTGTCGTAGTCAGCTTTAGCTTTGTCGTCTACGTCTTTGTTGAAAGCTTCGAATTTGTCTTTTGCCTTTGCGAGGTCTGCTTTTGCATCAGCAGATGCATTGTCGAGTTTTGCTTTGGCAGCTGCTTCGTCTTTTGCAGCTTTTGCTTTCAGCTCAGCTTCTTTTTCTGCTGCAGCTTTCTTGTCTGCTGCGGCATCAGCTTTCAGCTTTGCATCTTCAGCTTTTGCCTTGTCGTCTGCATTGTGCAGATCGTCTTTGATTTTGCCAGCTTCTTTCTTGGCAGCACCTTCAAATTTATCCCAGCCTTCTTTTACATCCTGGCCGAAATCCTTCATATCTTTTCCCAGATCTTTAAAGAAATCACTCATGATGATTACCTCCTTGATTACTTTCATTTTACGAAAGCAGATTTTTTCTCATACGGATATGCCCGTCTTTAAGCTCTGCGGTCGGTAATCAGAATTTCCTGCGCATGAACATCGCCAGGTTTTGCGGCTGGAGTATAACCCAGGCCTTTGAACAGTTCAAACGCCTGCGGTTCAAGCAGAAGCAGCTTGGATTTTGCTTCGATCGGTTTGTGGAAACGGACAAGCGGCTGTCCGGCTGTGACATGCTGATCGACATCGACCAGAATATCCGCGTCATTTAAAAAGCTGACTGCACTCAGGCAGACCTTGATGGCAAAAAGCTGTCCGCCATCTGTTCTCAGAAGAATCGTATTCTGTTCCGGTTCAATCCGCTCGATCGTTCCGGCTGCAGGAGATACAAGAGTCTGGTCTTTAAGCAGCATGACCGCAAGTGTCTTCATCTGCTTATCCTTTTCTGAAATCTCTTTATCTGTATACGGAGTAGCCAGCAGCGTGCCGTTGGCCCATGTAAACAGATCATGATAGGCAGCCAGTTCTGCATTCTCATCGGCTGCCAGACGTTCAAAGGATTCCTTTGCGCTGTCCCAGCCTTCTTTAATATCTTCTCCGGCTTCTTTCAGGCCGTTTTCTACCTTTTCCATGAATTCATTCATGTCATCATCCTCCATTCCAGTCCAAAGACGGACTGCAGTGCAATGCATTCGGTCTCCCCTCAGCTCCAGGCAAAAACAGCGCGCTGATTGAAATACAGAGACCTCTCTATTTTCAGTATAGAAATCCACTGCCGTTCTGCCTCTTTGATGACCGAAGGCAGACGTTCAGCACACACTTTCAGAAGCATTTCCAGAGAAACTAAAAAGACAGCTCATCCTCTCCGGTCCAAAGGCATGGGAGTACTGAGCTGTCTTTTCTGATAGTCTATCTGTTCTGCATTTTTTCAGTTTCTGCTGTATATTCTGCTGTATATAAGGAAGATCTGCTATTTCTTCGAAAAGAACTGTGCGACCTGTTCGCGCTTTTCTTCCAGTTCCATCCAGCGCTCTTCCAGAGCTTCGCTCTCTTTGACAAGCGCTTCTCGCTCGTCAGAAAGCTTTGCGACTTCCTGATAGTCCGTTACACTGATGAGCAGATCGTCAATTTCCGCCTTGCGAGCCTCATTTTTCTCAAGACGGCCCGGAATCTCTTCAAGCTCCCGTTTTTCCTTCGAGGAAAACGAGGGCTTCTTTTCTTTCTGTACCGGCTTCTCTTCGCGCATTTCCATGCGTACGGCCTGCTCATCTTCCTTGATGGCAAGCAGGTCGGAATAGCCGCCTGTATAGCGGCGGAAGGTTCCGTTTTCCTGCAGTTCAAACAGATCCGTCGCTACGCGGTCCAGGAAGAATCGGTCATGAGAGACAAAGATCACAATTCCCGGGAACTGATCGAGATAGTCTTCAAGGACTTCAAGCGTTTCAATATCGAGATCGTTGCCCGGCTCGTCCATCAGCAGAACATTCGGCGCGCTCATCAGAACACGGACAAGTTCAAGACGACGGCGCTCACCGCCAGAAAGACGGCCGAGCGGCAGATACTGTCTGGAGCTGTCAAAGAAGAAACGTTCAAGAAAAGCTGAAGCCGAAACACTGCCTTCAGCAGTCTGGATTTCATTAGCATATTTGCGGATGTAATCAATGACCCGGACATTTTCATCCGCCGGATCGCTCATCTGCCGGAAGTAGCCCAGGCGTACTGTCGAACCAAACTCAAAAGCACCTTCAAGCGGCTTCAGATCGCCGTGAAGCAGATTGAGGAACGTGGACTTGCCGCAGCCATTGGGACCAACCAGTGCCAGGCGGTCTCCCTTCTTGCAGGCATAGGAAAAGTCATGAAAGAGAATGCGCTCTGGCGTATAGCCAAAAGCGATATTCTTCCATTCCAGCGTTTTTTTGCCCAGACGCTCAGAAGCAAAGTCCAGATCGAGCTGGCGGTTCTGCAGAACCGTGCGCTGAGCGCGAAGCTGTTCGAAACGATCCAGTCGGGATTTCTGTTTGGTCCCTCTGGCCTGCACGCCGGCGCGTACCCATTCCAGCTCATGTCGGTACAGATTCTCCCGTTTCTGGGCAGCCGCTTTTTCCTGCTCATCACGCAGAACGCAGGCTTCCAGATAGGCTTCGTAGGAACCTGGATGGCTGTACAGTTTTCCGTTTTCGAGTTCCAGAATGCGTGTGCATGCTTTTTCCAGAAAGCGGCGGTCATGGGTGACGGTAATTACTGAAGCTTTGGATTTAGCCAGCCACTTTTCCAGCCATTCAATCATGCCAAGATCCAGGTGGTTGGTCGGCTCATCGAGAAGCAGCAGATCTGCACGGTCTGCAAGAGCGAGTGCCAGCGACAGACGTCTTGCCTGTCCGCCGGACATTTCGCGGATGTTCTGATTAAAATCATTCAGCCCAAGACGGGTCAGAATGGATCGAAGTTCATAGTCGTCTCTTGGTTCAGTCAGTGTCTGATTCTGCGCCTGAATCTCTTCCCAGACCGTATCGGTCTTAAACGAAGGATTCTGCGGCAGCAGATGCACTTTCATCCCTTTTTTTCGAATGATTTCACCCGATGCCGAATCGGGATCTGCGAGAAGAGAAAGCAGGGACGATTTGCCGGCACCGTTCTGGCCGACCAGACCGATCTTTTCGGAAACCTCTACGTCCAGGCTTTCATCATCAAGAACCGGAAAGCGTCCGGTTCCGTAATCAAGATGCAAGTGTGAAGCGGAAAGAAGCATAATGGTTCACCTCCCGATCACTATAACAAACCTCAACCTGTTCAATGCTCCCGACAGTGTCCGATTGCCTCTCATCCCGGGCAATCCAGGCAAAGAACTAAGAAATTATGCCCTTTTTGGCCTGATTCTGTTGAAGAACCGGACAAAAACAGACAAATTTTCCCTGCTCATTGACTTGCGCAAAGTCCGTTTCGTCTGTATAGTTAGCCAAGTCTAATAGAAGATTAGTCATAACTAATATCAATTCGCCTGCATCTGCTCCTGCAGAACATGCAGGCTGAACTTGTCAGAAGGTTCAGAAAGAGAGGACTGTCTATGGTCAATTCACGGCTTCTTAAAGCCTTTCCCGATGCGTTTGCCTGGATCAGACGAAACGTTCTGTTTCAGTGGTTTGGTCTGCTTGCAAGCATCGGTTCCACGCTTGCTCTTTGCGCAATTGTCAGCCAGGTGCTCAATTCCGGAACGCTGAACTGGCTTCTGGTCGGCGCGGTTTTAGCAGCACTTGCTCTACGGCTTTTCTTTAACCGAAAAAGCCAGGAAGCATCCCTGCAGACTTCGATCACGGTAAAACTCCAGATGCGAAACCGCCTTTACCAGCGATTAGCAGACATGGGTACCGGCTATCTGCGCAAATGGAGCACTTCAGAAATCACCCAGCTGACGACCGAGGGAGTTGAACAGCTGGAAACCTATTTTGCACAGTATATCCCCCAGCTGTTTTATGCCCTGCTTGCTCCGCTGACGCTGTTTGTCATCGTCTGCTTCATCTCGTGGCAGTCCGCTCTTGTTCTGCTCATCTGTGTTCCGCTCATTCCTGTTTCCATCATTGCGGTGCAAAAATTCGCAAAAAAGCTGCTCTCCCGCTACTGGTCCTCGTATACCGGGCTTTCCGACAGCTTTCTGGAAAACCTGCGCGGTCTGACCACGCTCAAGCTGTATCAGGCTGACGGGCTGTATCACGAAAAGATGAACCGGGATGCCGAGAACTTTCGAAAGATCACAATGCGTGTTCTGATCATGCAGCTCAATTCCATCTCCGTGATGGACCTGGTTGCTTACGGCGGCAGTGCTGCCGGTATTCTTACCGCACTCTCCGGATTCTTCAGTGGAAATCTGTCGCTTACCGGCATGCTTGCAATCGTTCTGCTCTCTGCAGAATTCTTTCTGCCTATGCGTACGCTTGGAAGCTACTTCCACATCTCCATGAACGGTTCCGCTGCAGCTGACAAAATGTTTGCTCTGCTCGATGAACCGACAACTCCAGGTGACGAAAAAGCAGTTCCGCAGGCTTCCCCCATTACCGCAGACCATCTGAGCTTTTCCTACCCTGGAGGCAAGGAAGCACTCAAGGATGTGAGCTTTACCATTCCGGCAGTCGGACTGACCGGCATTGTCGGTGAATCCGGTTCAGGCAAAAGCACGCTGGCCGGTCTGCTGACCAGACGACTGACTGGATATGAGGGGGAGCTGTGTCTTGGTGATCAGCCGCTTTCCGCTCTTGAAAAGGCTTCACTCCCAGGTCGCATCGGTCTGCTTGGTTCTTCATCGGTTCTGTTTAAAGGAACTGTCCGTGAAAACCTGAAGTCTGCCGGCGCACAAACAGACGAACAGATGGTCGACGCGCTGAAGAAAACCAGAATCTGGGATTTTCTGAACTCGCAGGGCGGTCTGGATTTTGAAATTGAAGAAGAAGGTTCGAACCTTTCGGGCGGTCAGAAACAGCGCATTGTCTTTGCCCGTCTTCTGATTGCCAATCCGCCGACACTGTTGCTCGATGAATCAACCAGTTCTGTCGATGTCGGAACCGAAGCCGCTCTGGTTGAACTGATCCGCGAGCTGGCTAAAGAAAAACAGGTGATTTTCATCACCCATCGACTGGCCAATATTCAGGATGCCGATTCCATTCTTGTCTTCCGACAGGGACAGCTTGTTGAAACCGGAACGCAGAATGAACTGCTTGATCAGAATGGAGAGTTCCGGCGTCTCTATGATGCGCAGAAAGAACTCGAAGCTTATGTCAGAAAGGAGGATTTGCATGAAGTCGAATAAAACAGATCAGACAGAACGCCCGATCGGTTTAGGACGCGTTCTGCTCCGGCTGCTGGCTCTTGTCCATGGCCTGGAAGGCTGGATGATTCTTGCGATTGTGGCAGGTGTTGCAGGTTTTCTGTGTGCACTGGGTATTCCGGTCTTCGGCATTGCGGCTGCCGCTTCTTCTCTTGACGGTCCATGGGCCATTTCTTTTGGCACAGCTGCTCTTTGTATGATCCTGTTTGCGGTATTGCGTGGAATCCTTCGCTATGGAGAACAGGCCTGCAACCACTACATCGCTTTCCGACTGCTGGCACAAATCCGCGATAAAGTCTTCGGAAAGCTTCGCAAGCTTGGTCCTGAAAAGCTGGACGGAAAATCCAAAGGCGATCTGATCTCGCTGATCTCTTCGGATGTCGAGCTGCTCGAAGTCTTCTACGCACACACGATTTCTCCGGTCTGCATCGCCCTGATCAGTGCGCTTCTCTATGTAATCATCGGCTTCTCTGTTCACTGGACAATCGGACTGCTTCTGCTGGCTTCCTATCTTTCAGTCAGTCTGTTCATTCCGCTTCTGTATGGAAAGAAAGCCTCAGTTTCCGGCATGGAACGCCGCAAAGCTAACGCTGCGCTCAGTTCAGTCGTTCTTGAAAACGTCCGCGGCATTGACGAAATCATTCAGTATTCCATGAAAGACAGCCGTCAGGAAAAGATGGACCAGCAGACTCATGCACTGCTGGATGCAGAAACAAGCCATAAAAAAGAGACGATTTCCGTCTCCAATACAGCTCTGCTGTTTGTCACCCTGTTCTCCCTGGCGATGACTCTTCTTTGCGTCTCTCTTGCCGGATCCGGTGCAATTTACTGGGATCAGGCACTCGTCATGATCGTCTTCCAGGCTTCAAGCTTTGGTCCGTTTATGGCTCTTTCCAACCTGACTGCCGGTCTTTCCCAGACGCTTGCAGCCGCAAGACGCGTTATTGCTTTGCTTGATGAAAAGCCGCTTACTCCGGAAATCACCAATGGCAAAGATGTCGTCTATACCGGCATGCAGACCGATGAAATGAGCTTTTCCTACGATAAGAAAACACCGGTTCTTGAACAGGTCTCCCTCTCTTTTGCCCCTGGTGAAATCGTGGGGATCGAAGGAAAAAGCGGCTGCGGCAAATCGACTCTGCTCCGTCTGCTCATGCGCTTCTATGACCCGGACAAAGGAACAGTTTCCATGTCCGATACCCCGCTCAACAAACTGAATACCCGCTCTCTTCGTTCAAAACAGTCGGTTGTTCTTCAGGAAAGCATCTTGTTTACCGATTCCATCCGAAACAACCTGCTCCTGGCAAAACCCGATGCAACGGATGAAGAGATCAAAGCCGCCTGCCGTAAAGCCAGCATCGATACCCTGATTGAATCTCTGCCTGATGGCTATGACACCATTCTTGCAGAAGCTGGCAGTTCGCTCTCTTCAGGCGAAAAGCAGCGGCTTGGTTTAGCAAGAGCTTTGCTGCATGATGGCGAAATGCTGCTGATGGATGAACCCACCAGCAATCTTGACTCGCTCAATGAAGGCGCGATTCTGCGCGCGATCGCAACCGAAACGCAGCAGAAAACCGTCATTCTGATCTCCCATCGCAAAGGCACGCTCTCCTTTGCCGACCGCATCTTAGAAATGGAAAAAGTCCCCAATGAAACCAGAGAAAAAGCGTGAATTTGAAACCCGCGTCGTCTGTGAAATGATCGACCTTTACTATAAAAAGCATCCCAATCCAAAAGAGCAGGAAGAACTGACGGCTTATGCAAAGCTGCGGATTTCCAAGTGTCCGTTCATGGAATCCAAGTCCTTCTGCTCTCATTGCAAAGTCCATTGTTACCGCAATGAAAAGCGTGAACAGATCCGTCAGGTCATGCGCTATGCCGGACCCAGAATGCTTCTCAGACATCCGCTGATGACTCTGCGCCATCTGTGGCTGGATCATCAGGCACAGATCGAAAAGCCGCTTTTCCTTCTGATTGGATTTATCGGCCTGTTCCTTTGCATCCTTGGTGCCATTCTTCCTCTGCTTCCCGCATTCCCCTTTGCCCTTCTTGCCGCATGGGGATTTGCCCGAAGCAGCGAAAAGCTCCATACAAAATTCATCAATTCCCGTCTGTACAAAGACAATGCAAAAGACTGGGTCGAAACCCGCTCCATGAAAAAGTCCGCCAAAATCCGCGTACTGACCACAATCTCCGTTGTCATGCTGATCGGATTCATCATGATGCGCCGCGTTCCCATCGGACAGTTCATTCTCGTTCTGGTCTGGATCGGTCATGTCCTCTATTTCCGCTACGGCATGAAAACCATGCCTGAAGAACACGAAACACCTGCCCGCATTGCTCCGACAGCCAGAAATGCTGCAGATTCCGGTGTTCTCTAGAACCGAAACACATACACCAACACAAAACGGCGAGCCGCCGATCCCGCTGCAAGTGCAGGATCTGGCAGTTCGCCGGATTTTTTTATTCTGTTAAATGAACTGAATCAGTGTTCTTCGTGCTCTGGATCGTCTTCACTGCGGAAGAGCGGAATCTTCTGATCTCCGGAACTTGAGTACAGCTGGTTGTCTTCCAGAAGGAACGACTCGTTCTGTTCATCAAGCTCGAAAGTCAGATCTGCATTGCGTTCAAACACTGCATAGCCAATATGGTTCAGCTTCTTGTTGAACGTAACCGTACCCTGCTGTCCTTCCGGACTCAATGCATTATATTCGGCGAACGCAAACGGACCGATCGACTCCAGGGATTCCGGGAATTCGAGATTGAGATCGATGTCCGCATTATAGAATGCGTAGGCTCCAATCTTTTTCAGCGTCGACGGGAAGCTGATCCGGTACAGAACACCTTCATCTTTATTGTCAAAGAGTCCTGCAGAGCAGTTTGAGAAGGCGCCTTCACCGATTTCAGTCACGCCCTCAGGAACTGAAGCGCAATAGTACGTGAGCGGAACTGGCTCATTGAGCACATTATTCTTTGTCCGTTTAGGATCTTTTTCTTTCTGCCACGCATCCTTCAGCGAAGAGATGCAGCAGACACCCGTGTGCCGTCCTGATCGAGAATCATCGGGCCGTTCAGCGTGAAAGGCGAACCTTTTTCAAAACTGATCGACTGCAGATCATCACAGGAAGTAAAGGCAAGCGGATGAATCGCCTGAACTGAAGCTGGAATCTCCAGTTTTTCAATTGCGCAGTGGCTGAATGCATTCTTGCCGATCGCACGGATGCCATCCGGAAGTTCAATGCTCTTCAGCTCCGTACATCCATAAAATGCACTGGCCGGTACAGCGTCTAAAGAAGCCGGAAGATGAATGGATTTCAGTTTTGGAGCATCCGTGAATGCGCCAGAAGAAAGCGTCGTGATTCCATCCGGCAGATCAACCTGCTCAAGCGTTTCAGATACGAAGCGCTCTGCGGCTGTAACCGGAAGGCCTTTTACTTTATCCGGAACAGTCAGCTTCTGATCTTCGCCGGAATACTCGGCAAGAACGGCACTGTCTTTCTGCAGTGCAAAAGTCATTTCACCTTTATCGGTTTTCTCTGTATAGAGATCCGAACTGGAATCGAGATCCTCAAAAGCAATCGTGTATTCATTGCCTGCATAGTCTTTTACGTTGAGCTGGTAAGAATAATCCGGCAGCGTACTCAGCGGCGATGCGGCAGCTTGTGAAATGGGAACTGTATGAACTTCGAAGCTGTCATCGACAGAAAAAACCGTATACCAGACACCGGAGTTTTCTTTGTTCGAGTAGGGCTTCATTTTCTCTTCTTCGCTCAGTTTTCCAGACCAGGGATAATAGGCGCGAAATCCTGTGTAGTCTTCGCTGTCAATATCCGCTTTCATGGAAGAGTAAACACTGATCTCATTGTTCTGCACGACTCGCAGCGAATCAAAAGAGGTCTGCCCGTTTTCAGGATCATACATATAGGTAATGATTGCCGGAAGCCCATGATTATCTGCGTAATCTTCACCTGTCGACAGAGCGGAAACCGATGTTCTCATCTGACGGGAGTTACCTGCATTTTGTACATACATCGACGGAAGCTGGCTTGCCTCTCCGTTTCCAACCGCATATGGAATCTCGAAGTCTTCATCGACCGCAATCGTTCCATCCTCGCCAATTTCAGCAGGAAGGTCCTTTACAAGCAGATTGTAGTTGCCAGTCTTGTCATTTCTCATAAAGAGTTCGACGGAGGCCGAAGCAATGTTTCCCTTGAGCTCTTCAGGAACGGTATACGTGACAACCGTGTCCTCTTCTTCAGTCAGCGGTGTCTGCGAACGGGTAAAATCGATCGGCTCGGATTTTGTATTCCAGACCAGATCGGCATAGTTTGCGATATAAGAAGAAACTTCCTTGCTTGGCTGGTAGGCCTTCACCGCATCTGCACCGATCAGCGCATAAACTTTCTGCTCTTCAATCGGAAGATACATGGCCATTCCGCCGGTATTCTCCAGATTCGTACGGCCTTTGATGACCATTGCATTCAGAGCGTCGAACACTGCTTTCTTCTCAGTGTCATACGTACCGGACAGCTGATTGACAAAGTGAGCCAGATCAAGCATTTCCATGCCAGACTGATAGCCGTACATCCAGGTTTCCATCTGCGCCTGAAGCACTGAATTCAGAGCACTCGGATTTTTCTTAACGTCCGCATTGATCTTTCCAAACAGCGCATCGACAGCCTGAACCAGACGATCCTGTCCAGACAGATCATAAGCAATCAGAGAATAGCGGACATTGGAACGCGGAGAGCGGTTTTCCAGGATGCTTTCAGCATAGGCATCGATGATCGCCTTTGTAAAATCAGCTGGTTTTGCGTCTGGAGAGTAATTGCTGAGAAACCTGTAATCCCAGCCTGATCCCGGTTCAAGTTCAGGAGAGGCAATCAGCGTATCTGTATAGGGAGCCATTGCCTGTGTAATTTCCATGGAACCCATCAGGCAGGCATCAAATCCGATCCATTTCAGTCCTTTTTTGCCCAGTCCGCTCGCATCAAACGCATGACCGATTTCATCGAGCGTAAGCATATTAAACAGTTTCTTCTCTGGTTCGTAGCGTTCATCTTTTCCATAACCCTGAAGTGGGCCGCCGCCATGATCCCAGAAAATAACTTCGTAATCTTCTGCCGGGAATTTATCCTGCATGGTTGTGAGGGCATTTGTCAGAGCATCCTGCTGAACCATGTTTTTGTTCTGATCGGCATAGACCGAAAAGTTATTTCCGTTCGGATCGTAGACCAGGAAGCAGTTTTCATCTGCCAGCAGACCGTTCCACCAGGCATTTGCACCGCCGGTATAGACAACTAAATTCACATCCGGATTGTTAAAGCCGGATGCGAGCATCTCCTGAATATCATGCGTGGCTGCCTGTGACTCGTATTTGCTTTCAAGATCGGATCCAACCATGTAGACGAACAGAGTTTCTTTCTTCGGATTCTGCTTTGGAAAGGAGCTGATTGAAGGAAGATTCGTGTTCCCCTGCTTTGTCAACATCCGACGGACAGTCGATGAGGACGAAGCTTTTCTTGTTTTCTGCGACTCTTCAAGCGGCTGATCTGTATTTTCATAAACAAGTCCGGCATTTTTATAGACAACTTTGGATGTTGTATCTGCTGGATCCTGCGCAGCTGATGTTTTCTCCTCTGTCTTCTGCTCTGAAGCGCTGCAGCCTGCCAGCAGAAGAGCAGAACAGATCAGACCGAGCACCGGTCTTCTGAATTTCCCATTTTTCATAGATTCATTCTCTTTTTCAATTCATTCTCTGCATCTTTCCTCTTCCATCCATAAAGCGGGCAGTGAGGAAGATCTGTTTCAAATATGGAAACGTCTCAAAAGTCGCAACTTCTGAGACGTTCTTTTCAGCTATTGATTGTCTTTCAGGATTTCAGAAAGCATTTCATCATCGGAGATGTCGATGCCTGCCTGCTTTTCGACCTGGTCGACATCAGGTTCTTCTCCGGCACGGTTTGCGGAAGATGCTGCGACGAGCAGTTTGACGACATTCGATTTGCCATCAGCACTCGTAGTATCTGTAAATCCGGCGACATACGATCCAAAGTTTCCTGCTGCACCCAGTCCGTTCTCAGTTTCCTGAGCATGATCGGCAAGATTTGCGAATGCATCCCGTTCAAAACCGTCAATCGTTTCAAAAATGTCCAGCGACAGGTCATAGGCATCGCTGAAGTAGTCGGTGTCATCATCAACCGGGAATGCAAACATCAGCTGAAGAGCTGTGACCATCTCGTTCGAATCATAAGAAACGACTGCACCATAGTGATAATCACCAGTCGAAGGAATTTCATATAAGACCTGGCTGTCGCTCAGTCTCTTCCCGAATGCATCGTTTTCCTTGAAAAGCGCGTCATAGTCCGAAAAACGGACTCCAAGGTTATCGGTTCCGGTACTTACATCGTCTGTCACCAGATTTCCGGTCTGTCCGGCTGCAGCAGGTTCTGCAGAAACTTTTTCTTCTTCACTTGCTGTAAGGACGGACTCTGGTTCAGATGGCTTCTCCTCTTTTGATCCGCATCCTGCAATCAGCATTGCAGCGGCTGCCGCCAGAAGAATCTTTGAATACTTCATTTTCTCCTCCATGCCAGGGATTCTGGCTGCGGTTCTGTTTGTCTTGCCGATCCGGGTTTGCATTCAATCGTCCGATTGAATGCCTGTATTTTCTGGCTTTCTGCTTACAGAGAAAGACCGGTCAGCAGACAGAACCGTCTATTACTTTTATGCATTGTTATAGTAATTTTTCACTACACCTGCGTTCATTTAAGCAAAAGTGCTGTGTTTAGACAATCCTTCCTGGTTAATTGATACAAAAATAAACAATTTATGCCATGACAGTCGAATTTCCGGAATATTTCCGGCCCCCTGATTCGTTCAGGTGCTTTTGCTTCTCCATAAAAAAATCCGCTGCGGACTTCAGCTGTCCGCAGCGGATTTTCGTTTTTCTTTGACTGTTAAGCGTTCTGGGCACTGGTCGAAGCCGGAACCTCAACCCAGGTTCCTTCTTCTTTGGTCAGATATTTATAGTCTTCGCAGACCATCACTTTAGCATTCGCGCCGTCAACATTCAGGATATCAATCGTATAGTATTTAGAATCATCGTATTCGTCAGTATTCTTCATGTTGTCGAGGATGGTGTTGATGATCGCTTTGCAGTCTTTGAAATAATCTTTTGCCATTGGTATATTCCTCACTTTCTTTTTGCGTACAGGTAAAACGGCTACTGCCCTTCAGCCGTTATGATTATCTTATCTTAAACAGAATACGGTATAAATATTAAATTAAGATGTAGATCCTATAAAATTTTGGAAAAATAAATTCTGGATCTTTTCTTCATCAATCGCATGTGATGTCTTGATCCGGACTTGCATGAATAAAAAAAAGCCATTCGTCTGCCGATTATTATGCTGGCACTTCCGAATGGTTTGTTTCATAACTCTTACAATCGTTTCAATTCAAATCATTCAGCGTATTTCGATATACCTATAATAGACGACAGAACACTGCAGATCAATCACATCGTTCCTATTTTTTATACGTCGGTTTTTATTTTATAAATTCGTCCGTACCGGTTTAAGACCCGAAGTACTAACCTATCATAAAGGTATTTAAATAGATTTTTAGACGGAATGCTTTAATTCTTCATACCGGAATATTGGAAAGCGCTTCTGCTTTTGACCGGATCTGCCTTGCAGCTTTCCTGCCCGAAATGCCGGCATCTGTCCGGATCAGATCAGCCGCCAATTGAAGAATCAAAAGCAAAAGCAAGAGGGGAAATAACAGGAAAACGAACAGAGAATCGCTGTAAAAACTGCGAAAAAAAGGAGAGACACCATTGCGGTATCTCTCCTGATTTTCTGTAAGAAAAAAGTATTCTGTTTCGACTTAGTCGAACTGACGGAAACCAAGTCCCATGGACTCGAGACGTTCCTTGACTTCCTGAAGGGATTTCTTGCCAAGGTTTTTGACATGCATCATTTCGTCTTCGGTCTTCTGTGTCAGTTCTTCCACAGTCTGGATGCCGGCACGTTTGAGACAGTTGTAAGAACGGACAGACAGTTCGAGATCTTCGATCATCATTGTCGAAGATTTGACGTTCTCTTCTGCAACCGGCTGCTGCACCATGAAGCTTTCTTCAAGATGCATATCCGCAAACGGAACAATGACGTCGAGGTATTCAATCACGATGCGTGCAGCTTCAGTGATTGCAGCCATCGGGGTAATGCTTCCGTTTGTATGAATATCGAAGGTAACCTTGTCGTACTTGGTCTCATGACCGAGCAGAGTCGGCTCAGACAGATATTCTGCGGAACGGATCGGCGTGAATGTGGTATCCAGGCTGATCGTGCCTTCTGGCAGAGGATATTCTGAAGCAATGTCAGCAGCTGGATGGTAGCCGGTACCGTTTGCTGCAAAGAGCGTCATATCCAGATGTTCTCCGTCTTTGAGGTGGCAGATCACATGATCCGGATCCATGATTGTTACGGATTCCGGCACATTGAGATCGCCGGCAGTAATTTCTGCAGGTCCCTGTGCAGAAACTGTCAGTTCCATCAGACCATCTTCATCGCCGTTCAGGCGTACAGCCTTTGCATTCAGGCGAAGACGGACGACATCTTCTTCAAGTTTTTCAATGACATGATCTTCAGGACCAACGCCGTCGATCGTCAGACCAACGACAGCGGTTCCTGGCAGATCCGAGATCAGCGTTCTGCAGATCGCGTTGCCAATAGTTGTTCCAAATCCGCGTGCAAGCGGTTCGAATGTAAAAGAGGCACGAGTATCAGTGCCGTCAGGAAGCTGATTGAACGCAGCCCGGGTAAAAACTTCCATATGTAACCTCCTTATCCAGATAGAATCTGACTGGATTTATGTGATTTCTGAATTGTTTCGTAAGGTTTATTTATAACGGAAGGTGATCCGTCCACGAGTCAGATCATAAGGGGAAATGTCCACTCTGACTCTGTCTCCGGGCAGGATGCGAATATGGTGCATCCGGATTTTTCCGGAAACATGAGCAAGAATCTCATGTCCGTTTTCAAGTTTTACTTTAAATGCGGCATTGGGAAGCGTATCTACAACCAAGCCATCGAGTTCGATCATGTCCTGTTTAGCCATGTACTCTCAAATTCCTCCTCGTTCTTTGGGCAATAAATGTGAATTTCTATTGGTGATTTCGTTATTTTTCTTAAATAAAGTAGAAATAGCCATTTATCAATATATCGTCTTTCCAGTTTTTTGGCAATTCGTATGAATTCGATGCTCAAATGAGCCGCAAATCATTTTAAAAAAACGGACACCTTCTGGCACTCAGTTCTCGTCTAGAGAGTCGAGCAGAATCTCCAGTCCTTTGGCGACTGTATTCTCCGGATCGTCGGTGACATATACCGGGCAGTCTGCCAGTACGGAAATCTGTGAGGCCAGACCGGTCAGCTGCATTCCGCCCCCGCAGGCAATGATGCCTCTTTCCCGGATATCGGCTTTATCTTCAAAGGAAAGGCCTTCAAGAAACCGGGAGACCCAGAGTCCGGCTGAACGGGCAAACGGTGAAAGAACGGAGACGATTTCGTTCTCGCTGACCAGAATATCCCGCTTTTCTCCTGTTTCCAGATCCGCGACAGAAAGCTTCACGGTGCGGTCGTTCTGTTTCAGACGGACACCGCCGATGGTCAGAATCAGGTTCTGCAGCTGTCCTTCATCAATCGAAGCGCGGAACTTTTTCTCGATCCATCTGCGAATCATGAAAGCGGCACCCTGTCCGGAGAACGCTTCGCTTGAAACCTGTTCAACCAGATGCCCATTGCGGAACAGTGCCAGGTCACAGTTGGAGTGTCCGAGACTGAGAATACAGCTCGCTACAGGCAGAAACAGATCGACGCCCGAGCCGATGGCGGCCAGCCAGATTTCCTGATCAAAGTACAGTCTGTTGGCTCCCAGTTCATTGAGCGTATCCCTGATCCGTTCGATGACATTCGCTTCAAGATGAGACGGATAGCACACGACCAGAGCGGTTTTCTGAAACATGCGGAAAAGACGGTATTCATAACAGAGGTCATTGAGCATGGCTTCAAGAGCTTCAATATCCACGCTGTTTTCCCGGATCGGCCGTACAACACGGACTTTCGGATCCGCACAGGATTCCAGTTCAAGTGCCTGATTGCCGATGGCCAGGACATCTCCCTTTTCGTTGAAAGCGGCGACTGTCGGTTCATTGTAGACCAGGCCTTCATCTGCAATTACAAGACGGACTGAATGAGCACCTAGATCGATACCCGCTTTTACCATTAGAGATTCCCCCTCTGTTTTGTTACCATTATAACGTATGCCATACTACTCACGGGTTTCATATGACAGAGCTGATTAAAGAACATCCTCTGCATCTGCGGATTCTGATTGCCGGACGTTCCGAAGAAAATCTGATGAAGAAACTTGCGATCCTTTCACAGTGGTCCCGCTGGTTTTCATCTCTTAATTTCCGTCTGGAAATTCTGCTTTGCGGAAGAGCCTATGATGAGAAATTCAGAGTGCTGAGCTCCTGGTTTTCTTCACCAATGTCAATTTCTTTCGATCCGGATTTCGAAATTGCACGCATGGAGGGAGTTCTGGTCGAGCGTCCTGTCTTTGAAAGAAAAGCGGAATGTACGTTCTGCTCCCTGATGCTCTATGACGAAAACGGACTCTGTTTTGAAAGCCGACGGATCAGCGAAGCATCGCTGACAAAGCTTATCGATAAAGCGCTCAGCATACAGACTGAATGGCTGAAAAGCCGCATTCCGGACTTCGTTGACAGAACCCTGAGTGACTGATATGATGCATTCGCTTTTTTAACACTGTTTCCACGCAAATGGCAGATCGATACAGTCTGCACTGATTTTGGGGTATAGCCAAGCGGTAAGGCACAGGACTTTGACTCCTGCATTCACTGGTTCGAACCCAGTTACCCCAGCCACCTTGAATCATCCGCACGCCGGTTTAAACCGGCGTGCTTTTTCGTTTCCCGATCTCTGCTCTGTTCCGTACTGTCTGTATTCCGGAAAAGAAAAAGACCTCTCAGGAGAGGTCCATCAGCTGGTTCATCTTAAAGCAGAAGCCAAAGTAGAACAGAACACCGAACAGAAGACCGGCTGCCATCAGGATCAGGCTGGCGGTTTCATTCATGCCCGGAATCAGGCCAAAAGCAGTGCCCTGTTCGAGATTGTAATAATAATAGGTATAAGCATTGAGCAGCAGGCATCCAAAGCAGAGATACGGCATCATTTTCGAGAGCGAAGCAATGCTGGAGACCTCTTTATGGTCAGCTTCTTCGAGTGCTTTCTTCTCTTTGCGCGTCATCTTTTTAAAGACTTCTTTGCTCTGCATCATGCGTTTGCGACGCTTCGTCGCAAGATAGACCAGATAAGCTGCACAGCCAAAGACCGCAAGATTACTCAGCGCATACCAGCTCACATACGGACAGAGTCCCATGAACAGAACGCTCAGAATCCCGCAGACCAGCCAGGTTCTGGCTAAAAACAGTTTCATACAGATTTCCTTTCCATTTACTTTCCTGTAATTGATTTTCTTCCCTTTCCCGCTCTGCATGTGCAGATCCGGGTTTCTTTTCTATTTTCCCGTATTTTTGAATCCGTTACACGCTTTTTGAGAATTTCTTCCTCAGCCCTCGGTGTTTGAATACCTGAGCTCATAGGCTTTCAGTTTTCCGCCGCAATACGGGCAGCGATATTCCTCCGGATGCGTGATTACGCGGCTTTTTTTCATGCGGGTAATCTGTTTGCCGCAGATCTGGCAGACCACGGCATATTTAGCCAGCTTTCTTTCAGGCCGCTCGAGATTGTCGTAATTGGAGTAGCTGAATTTTGTCTGAATATAGTACCCGAGGCGCATACCGTTGAGCTGCGCTGCAATGACTTTGAACAGAGGCGAGTGATTGAAGCAGCCCGTGACTGTATGAATGATTTCATGCGCAATCACATCCCGTTTTGCCTGCCGGCTTCCCAGCTGCATGAACTGCGGAGAAACTTCAAGAATGTAATACAGACTGTCAATTTTCTTTTTGGCTTTCCGATAGCTGGTCATCCGGCTCTGCATCAGGCGGCCCATTGTACTGCGCAGCCGGCTGTTATAGCTGATCAGAATGACGCCTGGAGTGTACGGACAGATTGGTGTGATATAGCTGAGCGCTTCATCAATCAGCTCATAAATTTCCGCTGCTTGTGCTTCCGTCAGATTGTTCGATCCCCGGCATTCCCGGATATTCTGGCGGGCTTCCTTCAGCTTCTGATCCATCCGGATCTGCGCTTCGGGTTTCATCGTATAGCCATAGGACTGGACGCTGATCTGTGCCTGTGCTTCATCCACTTTGAGCAGATCAGAGAGAGTCATCCTTGTCGAAAGACTTGTTTTTGAAAGCAGATCTTCTGCTATTTCAGTTGTCTGCATGTACTGCCTCCCATCTTCAGGCGCATAAAGCAATATTGACCTTATTCTGTACAAACCGCAATCGAGGGTATGCAAAGTTTTCCTTCAGCTCAGCGAAAGCACGAATACCTTCTGTCCCTCGCAAACTGATTCATACAGAAAAACAGCCGTCAATCGTAACGGCTGCTTTTCTGTATTGTTCAATCAATGTCATTAAGTTAAGGAGGGATAAAAATCGTATACCCTGTTCATGAGCG
>Strawberry_p1__coassemble_2101_pt1 | contig 20577 bp, 19 predicted proteins | sample Strawberry_p1__metabat2_high_PE_023 | metagenome-assembled genome bin Strawberry_p1
AAACCGGTAGGTCGTGCAAGCGGCGCCAGGGTTCGAATCCCTGCTTCTCCGCCATCGTTATCAACGGATCGAACCAGATCTCTGGTCGCACTCCGTAAGATATAGCCCCATGGGCACCGCCCCCGGATTCCGGTCAGATCACATGACCAGAATACCTGAGGTGATATTCTATAAGGGCAAGGGATGATTCCCATGCCTGTACATCGCGGGATAGAGCAGTCTGGTAGCTCGTCGGGCTCATAACCCGGAGGTCGTTGGTTCAAATCCTTCTCCCGCAACCAAGCTGATTCAGGAAGCCGTAAGGCTTCCTTTTTTATTTTTCTTTTTTCGCTGTGTACCTGTCTTTCTTCTTTGTGACCGTTTCATTTACTTTACGCATTCTTATTCTCACTGTTTCTTTTGCCTTAAGGCGCCAGGACCGCTTTTATCCCTGAAAGAACAGCGATTTGTGAAAATATGAACTGTTTATCCAGAAACAAGACGGTTTCACTTTGGATTCCTGTCTATTTCCTCCCGATTTGAAAGATAAACCCGATTCAGGCGCAGAACTGAACAGATTAAGTACAATTCAGATTGCATTAAGATGGTTTAAAGCAGTCGAATCTGTCACTCAGGCCTGCTGTCTGATACGATGTAGACAGTCCACAAGGAACTTATCGTGGAGAGGTGATATTCATGGATTTGAAAGCCTGCCAGGCTTTTCTGGCAATCATTGATGCCGGCAGCATGAACAAAGCAGCCGGCGTTCTCGGTCTCGCCCAGCCGACTCTGTCACGGCAGCTCGCCCGGCTTGAAGATGAGCTCGGGGTTTCTCTGTTCGAACGCCAGGCAAAGTCCCTGCGTCTGAGCCGTGAAGGACTGCTGTTTGCCCGGCGGGCAAGAGAGCTTCTCGATCTTGAACAGAAAACAATGAGTGAACTGAAATCCTTTGATGATCAGGTAAGCGGCAGACTGGTTATTGGCTGCGGCGAGTATGCAGCAACTGCAGATCTTGTCGAACTGACCGCAAAGTTCCAGAAAATGTATCCCCGCGTCCAGATCACCATAATTACCGGCGACGGTGCCCAGGCCCGCGAAATGATTGACCATGGTCTGGTTGATCTTGGTCTGTTCATGGAACCGATAAACCTGGACGGCTTTAAATCCGTCTGCTGGAAGCACCGCGAACTCTGGGGTGCAATTGTCCCCGTCGATCATCCGCTGGCCAAGAAAAGCGTGATCACCCCGGAAGATCTGCTCAACGAGCCGCTCATTCTCCCCTGGCGAAGCGAAGTCCGCAATCTGGTCATTCGCTGGCTGGGTCTTCCCCTCGATGAACTGCGAGATGCCGGGTCTGCTTCTCTGGCAAGTACCGGCGCACTGATGGTCCTTGCCGATATTGGCGTTCTGCTCAGTCTGATGAACGTTCCTGCATACCGTCGACCGGATCTGCGCTCCATTCCTTTTGAACCGCAGCTCTCTTCCTGTCTGGCTCTTGCATGGAAAGAACGCTTTCCAATGCCTCCAGTCCTTACCCGCTTTCTGAGTTTCCTGCATGCGCAGTCTGTCACCTGCTCGTGTCCGTCTCAGACCGAATGCAGCTGCGAAAGTGAAGAGTCTGAATCATGTGCCTGAACCATTTTCCGGTTCAGGCTTTTTTCATGCCGGATGGCATTCAGACGCCCGGCATAAATCCGTAAAGGAGAATAAGAAACCCGTTTTCTTATTCATAATTTATATAAAAACACTTGGTGATTCCAAATTGACATAAGAAGTAAATGGGTGAATACTGTGCTCAGAAAGACCGCCTGAGTCAGCGGCCTTTGGAGGTTTATTCATGTCTGTTCTTATTGCTTACTTCTCAGCTACCGGCACAACTGCCGCAGCCGCAAAAAGAATCGCCAGTCTGACTGGCGGACGTCTCTTTAAAATCGAGCCGAAAGTCCCGTATACAGCAGCGGATCTTGACTGGACGGATACAAACAGCCGAAGCACGCTGGAGATGAAAAATCCGGATCATCCAGTTGCCATTGCTTCCCTTCCGGATCTTGAGGGTGTTGACCTGCTTCTGGTTGGCTTCCCGATCTGGTGGTACCGCGAACCGGCAATCATCAATTCCTTTATGAAAGAGCTCAACGCAAACGGAATTAAAGCAGCCTGCTTTGCTACATCCGGCGGAAGCGGAATTTCCCGCGCCCAGGAAGGTCTGGAAAAACGCTTCAGTTCGCTGAACTGGAAACCAGGTCTGCGCATCAGTTCAGCCGAAACGGATGAACAGCTCAGACAGTGGCTCGACACAGTTAACGCCTAGTTCATCAGACGCTTCTGTTTTCTTTCTCTGCACTCTGAAATGAGGCAGGAATCTTTGATTGTTTTACACAACCCGTAACGCTTTACTGAACCCCGAAAAATCGCAAAAGCGATTCAGAAAGAAGAATATTTCCATGGCAAAAATTGTACAGACCGCCGGACGCAATGCGCTCGGTACATTCGCACCTGATTTCGCCCGCTACAACGATGACATTCTGTTTGGCGAAGTCTGGAATGATGAAACGCTTTCCCCAAAAACAAGAAGCATGATCGTCCTGTCGATTTTCATGGGACGCGGTCTTGCTGACAGCTCTCTCGATGCCCATCTGCAGATGGCTAAAAAACACGGAATGACCAAATCCGAGATTGTCGCTCTCGTTACGCAGGGCGGCTTCTATGCCGGCTGGCCAATGGCCTGGGCACTGTTCAACCGCGGCAAAGCCGTCTGGACTGAAGATGACGAAAATCCTGAAACTCCTGAACAGGAACTTACAGATACCGACAAAGCACTGGCTGACTACGCTAAGACCATTTTCTTCCCGGTCGGCGCGCCCAATGACGCCTATGCGAAGTACTTCTCCGGCCGTTCCTGGCTTACTCCGATCAGCGGTGCTCCGATTGCGATCGCAAACGTAACCTTTGAACCGGGATGCAAGAACAACTGGCACATTCATCATGCTGACAAAGGCGGCGGTCAGGTTCTGATCGGCGTTGGCGGCAAAGGCTGGTATCAGGCATGGGGCGAAGAACCTGTAGAAATCACTCCCGGTACCGTCATTGAAATCCCGGAAGGCGTCAAACACTGGCATGGCGCAGCTGACGGTTGCTGGTTCTCCCATCTTGCCTTCGAAATTCCTGGCGAAAACTGCTCGACCGAGTGGCTTGAACCTGTTGAAGACTAGTTCCGTTCTCCGAATGCACAACAGTCTGCATAACAATCGATTAACGAACAATAGCGAACAAAGAAAAATGGAAGTTCTGACCTCGCCGGTATTCCGGCAGAAGGCGCAGAGCTTCCATTTTGTTGTTTTACGCAGTTTAGAAAGAACAGATCACAGATCTCAGACCTGTTTCTCTTATTCTTTCTCTTTATTCTTCATCCTGTTTGAGAAGCAGATCCACAGCTTCCGCAATGCCGCTCACCAGATGGTCTGCACCATCCTGAACTTCCTTAGGAGATGTGGGGAATGTAAAGGAGCAGTCGGCTTCTTTGAGCATCGCCAGATCATTGAAGGAATCGCCGATTGACGCGCTTTTTGGAATCACGGTACCATTCTCCGTTTTCTTTCCGTAGACTTCTTTAGCCATTTCGAGCAGTGCCAGACCTTTATTGGCATCGAGCGGATTGAAATCCGCAAACCGGGAATTCGGGACCGTTACAACATCTGTCCGGTTCCGGTTTTCTTCAAGAATCCGTTTTCCTTTTTCATTGAGATGAACAAACGAAACCGAATAGACTTTCGACGGATCAAATTCATCTAAAGAATGGACAATCCGGAAGTCGAATTCTCTCTGACCCTCTGCACCTGGCGTGCCCAGGAGTTCATTGCGGGTATGAAAGAAGAAACCGACATCTTCCATATCATTGAAGACTTCGCGAACAAACTCTTCCGGCAGGAAATGCTCTTTGAGCACATGGTCCTCTTTATCGCAGAGCAGTGCACCATTGGAATAAATGAAGAAATCAAAGTTCACCCGATGATGGAGCATGTCTTCGACCTGATCGCGCATCACCAGCGAACGGCCGGTCACCAGGCCAAAGACGTTGCCGGCCTTCTGAAATTTCTCAATTGCAGCAATGTCCTCTTCTCTGGCTCCCTGAACGGCATGAAAATAAAGCGTATCGTCAAAATCTGTTCCAAATACAATCATGATCTGCCTCTCCTGTATTCTCTTTCTTCTCTTTCTGTTTTCGTTTCTTCTTTAAATCTGGTATCGGCCTACTTGCCCGTGCTGCCTAAGCGGCCGGCTGAACGTTCCGATTTGATGTTCTGCAGTTCTTCCAGGCTGATTTCTTCTGAAAGTACGGAAGGCATCTGCAGAAGAACGCCCTGGGCGCAGGCTTTTTCATATGGATAAGCGATGAACGAATCTCTTTCTTTTTCGTCGAGCTGTTCAAGTGCTGCCTTTTTGATAATGCGCAGCGGTCTGTCATTCACATTTGTAATCGGTGCAAGATATTCCCCACGGTAGCCGGAGTCCATGACGCCGGCACGTACGGACATGCCTTTGATTCCGGTACTGCCTCTTTCCTTTAAAAACAGAACGTAGTCCGGATCAAACGCCGAAGCAACGCCAAGCGGGACAAGTTCTGTATGAAGCGGCAGGATTTCGATCCAGTCCTCTTCAAAGCAGGGATAAAGATCATACCCGGCGTCTTCCAGACGGCGCGTCGGGATCTTTGCATCGCTTTTTACTTTAGCCCAGTACAGTTTCATCGAATTCCTCCTTGATCTGCCAGACTGGCAGAGATAGCCGGCATAGCTTACCGCCTTCATGCGGCACATTGTATTTCCGGCTTCGTTCTACATTATATCGGTCTGCCTGCAAGGAACGCCCTTCTCAGTCTTTTCGCTTTCGTTTCTTCAGGCTGAACGCCAGAAAACCGGGTGCAGTATTTATCTGGACATGCAAAAAGACGCAGATGGAAAGCACCTGCGTCTTTGAATATTCTGTTTTGCCTGAGGGGTTCAGAGTCTGACTCCGAGTGCCCGTGCGTATTCAGGCAGAAGCTTGTCTACAACGTCGTACCATAAGTCCGCTGCTGAAGTGGATGGAACATAGTAAGCCATTGCGGCAGCATGCGGATCGGCCTGCTGAAGCAGCCGGAGCGTATCGTGGCTGATGCAGACAATCCGGCGGATTGCCGGATATTTTTTAAGAAAAGCCGGAATGTCATTGAGAACAATATCCTGCATTGTGTCTTCACGGCTGCGATAGCGCAGGCAGGTCTGGATGACCGACCACATCGCGATGTGGTTTCTGTGCAGAAGATCGAGGCAATCTTCTTTTGTCTTCACGGGCATTTTATAGATCGTGGACATCAGAGACCAGAAGCGGTTGCTCTGATCAGCGAAGTAGAACTTTTCCTGTTCTGACTTGACGCTGGGCATCGACATCAGGATCAGCGTGGTACAGTCCTCTGAGACAATCGGATCAAGCGCCTGAAATTCCTGCAGGCCGCCTTCTCTGTACTTCATTCAAATCCCCGCCTTTCCTCTTTCTTCTAAGAAAACGGGGCAGGGACGTGGTCCCTGCCCCGTTTTGGGTATTTACTCAGAAGTTACAGCGAGCGAGTTGGTTATTCGATAGCTGCAAGAGCTTTTTCAACAAGGGCGATTTTAGCGGCTTCTTCTTCAGCTTTAGCTGCGTCGCCTTCATCTTTGTGTCTCTTCTCCCAGCCTTTCAGAGAGCCGAGTCTGTCGTCGAGACGATCTTTAGCGGTCTGAGCATATTTGCCAGTTTCGTCGAAATGATCAACGAGATCTTTGACGATTTCGTCACCGTAAGCGGATCCGCCTACAGCAGCCTGCAGTTTAGCTTCGAATTCAGTTTTAGTCATGATGTATTTATCTCCTGGATCAGAATGATCTTTTCAGTGTGATGTTACTTATTTCAGAGCGGCAAGAGCTTTTTCAACGATAGCAATCTTGTCTGCTTCAGCAGTTGCTTTAGCTTCTGCGCCAGCATCTTTATGGATGCGCTCGTAAGCTTTGAGGACACCAAGTTTCTCATCGAGACGGTCTTTCATGTCCTGTCCGTATTTTTTGTCTTTGTCGTCGTATGTAGCAGCTGCTTCATCAACGATAGCGTCGCCATAAGCGGTTCCGCCGACTGCGGCTTTCAGAGCGGCAACCAGTTCTTCTTTTGTCATGATGGATATTCTCCTTATGAGCCAAGCTCATACAGTTCCGGACGCGAAGTCCGGACAATCCGTGTTCGATTCGCACTGCAAAAGCTGTGCCAGCATAGCTGGCGGTTTGTCGAACGCGACTGAATCAGGCTGACCGGCAAAGCGGTGTCTGATCAGATTTCCGGTACGGCAGCTTATGCCGTCCGTCAAGGTATGGAACAGGTAACTCCTGTTTTATGCAGATGTGTCTTATTTCAGAGCAGCAAGTGCTTTTTCAACGACAGCGATCTTTTCCGCTTCTGCTGTAGCTTTAGCTTCAGCACCAGCATCTTTGTGGATGCGTTCGTAAGCTTTCAGGACACCAAGTCTCTCATCGAGACGGTCTTTCATATCCTGACCGTATTTCTTATCTTTGTCGTCATAGGTAACAGCTGCTTCATCAACGAGCATATCGCCATAAGGTGTTCCGCCAACAGCTTCTTTCAAAGCATTAACTAATTGTTCCTTGGTCATACCAGATAACCTCCTTGATTTTGTTGCGCTGCTTCTCAACGAATACTTCCAGTCGGAATTTTATCCCTCATAGATCCCGATCAGATCATATTGAGTAGCATCGGTAACGCGAACCGGAACGAATGTTCCAGGTTCAATGGGCAGTTCTGAAGTGAAGATGACCTGACCGTCGACTTCATCCGGTGCATCCGCAATGGAACGGCCGCGATAGCGTCCGGTAAGGGCTTCTTTCTCCTCAACCAGCACTTCATACGTCTTCCCGATTTTCTTTAAATTGCTTTCCTGACTGATTTCTTTCTGAACCTCCATCAGGCGGTTCAGTCGCTCAGCTGCCACGGCCTCATCAACTTCCATTGGCAGCCTGCTTGCCGGAGTGTCTTCCTCTTTCGAGTAAGTGAACGCTCCAAGCCGGTCCCATCGGACCTCCCTGATAAAATCCAGCAGCTCTGAAAAGTCCTCTTCAGTTTCAGACGGGAAGCCGACAATCGCGGTCGTTCTGAGCACTGCCTCCGGAAACATTGCCCGGATCTTAGCCACAAGGGCCTTCACGTCTTCTTTCGTACCCCTGCGGTTCATCATCTTCAGCAGACGGTTGTTAGCGTGCTGCATCGGAATATCGAAGTAAGGGACAACTTTGCTGCTCGATCTCATAGCCTCAAGCAGTTCATCTTCGATTTCATCCGGATACATATACAGGATACGAATCCAGTGAATACCGTCGATGTCATCCAGTTCGCGGATGAGTTTGGCCAGCATGAGCTGACCGTAATTGTCGAGGCCGTATTTTGTGGTGTCCTGGGCAATGAGAGTGATCTCTCGGACACCGGCAGAGGCCAGGAATTCTGCTTCCTCCCTGACTTCTGCTATCAGCTTACTTTTTTGTTCCCCACGGATCAAAGGAATTGCACAGAAAGTGCAGTGGTTTGAACAGCCGTCGCTGATCTTAATATAAGCACTCCACGGATTGCCCGAGATTGTTCGATAAGACTTTACATACGGGACTTCTTCATCCTGATTAAGCAGGTCTTTAAGAATGTGGGGCAGTTTTGGATAATCGCGGATCGGAATGACGGCTGCAACCTCCGGAATCTCTTTGCGGAGGACGTCTTCATAGCGCTGTGCAAGGCAGCCGGTAACGATGACTTTTTCGGCATAGCGGGTCATTTCAAAAATGGTGTTGATGCTCTCTTCTTTGGCCGGGTTGATGAAGCCGCAGGTGTTGACGATAATGACTTCTGCCTGTCTCGGATCGGAGACAAGGATATGACCGGCAGCTTTGAGCATGCCCATCATTTCTTCGGAGTCGACAAGGTTCTTGGAGCATCCAAGGGATACAAATCCGATTTTCATATTCAGTACCTTCTTTCTGTTTTCTGTATGGTTTATGGATTGTTAAACAGTTTCCATTCTGGACGGGGTTCTGTTTCTGTTCATGTCCAGGTTCTGCTGAAGTGCAGTCTGGTTCTGATTTCGTTCTGGGTATCAAAGCCGGAGCGGCTTTGTGCCTGTTCACAGACCGTCCTGTACCTATAAAAACAGGAAGCCGCGCGGACTTCCTGTTTTGTGTCTGTAAAATAGTTAGTCTTCGTTTACTTCAGATAGACTGACCCTAAAATGTCCAGGTACGCTCATGCGAACCGTCTTTGCGGGATTCTTTCGAGCGGGAAGAACCATGCTCTTTTCTGACATCATGTACACGGTCATTCCGGTTTGTAGTGGAGTGCGCTGCATCATTTCTGCGGCGGCGCGCCTCATCGGGCTTCTTTAGCTGATCTGGATGATGGTCAGCTGCTTTTTTTACCTGTCCTTCCGCTTTTGGCTCATGGGCTGCAGCATGCTTTGTTTCTGTTTTCTCAGCCGGTTTCTCTTCCGTTTTTTCTGCAGGCTTTTCAGCGGGCTGATCAGCTCTTTTTTCAACTGGATGGTCGGCCTGATCTGCCTGTTTTGCAGAGGGTTTATTGTCCGGCGTTTCTTCCGGTTTTGTTTCCGTTTTCTGCTCTGTTTCTTCTCTCTGTTCCGGGTTGACTTCCAGCTTACAGGGAACCGGGCGGTTGTTTTCATCGTCCCAGCTCTTGCGGTAGAACATGCGGTTATCGAGGGCAAAGCTGCGCGGACCGAAGCAGCCTGGAGCAACCTGTTCGACGGACGCCTGGATCATGAACAGTCTTGAATCCAAGTTGTCGAGAATGGTCAGAGCTTCGGCTTCCGGAATCATCGGCAGAACCGGAGAGCCGTATTCGTGCTTTCCATGATGAGAAAGAAGCATGTGTTTCATCAACATGACTTCTTCGCTCTGGCTGACGCCAAGTTCAACAGCGGCACGGTCGATCTGCTCGCTGCCCATGGAAATATGGCCGATCAGATTGCCGGCTGCTGAATACTCGGGAAGAACAGCGGCTGTGTACTCTTCGATTTTGGAAAGATCATGCAGGAGTACGCCGGAAATCAGCAGATCGTAGTCGAGCCATGGATACTGTGCCAGCACGCTTTTTGCCAGACGGGCCATGCTCAGCGAATGCCAGGCCAGACCGCCGGGGAAATTGTGGTGGTTGCGAACAGCAGCCGGATAGGTGAAGTAATCCTTCTCGTTGTCCATCAGCAGTTTTTCGGATACAGCACGGATGATCGGATTGGTGATCTCTGCGATCAGTCCGTAGATTTCTGTCTTGAGCTCTTCGGTATCAAGAGGCGCGCTTGGCACATAGTCAACGGCATCCCCTTCAACTTCGCTCAGAGAAAAGACGCGCAGCTGCCATGCATTGCGATAGCGTTTGAGATCGCCCTGTACTTCGACAACCTGCCCTTCTTTCCAGGCTTTTGCCTCTTCTTCGCTCAGGTTCCAGTAGCGGGCATCGAGTGTTCCGCTTTTATCCTGCAACGAAAGGGTCAGATACGGGACGTTCTTGCTGGAACGGCCGATTTCTGCCCGGGCAATCAGACAGGTAAGGGTAACTTTCCCTTCCTGGTTCAGTTCATGAATCATATATTCTCACTTTCCAGAAGCGCATCGATGTCTTCGCGTTCAAAGCCCTGTCGCAGGCAGTAGGTCCGGATTCTGTATCGCTTCTGTTCCGGCGGTCTGGAGGCATAAAGCCGGCAGGCTTTGGCGAACGCAGCATTTAGTGCATTGGAATCATAGTCCTCATCAAAGACAAGATCTTCTGCAGCCTCGCGGGCCGCTTCGACCGAATAACCGCGGGAGAGCAGTTTCTGCACAATGGTTCTCTGCTGCTCGCGGCGGGATTTTGTACGGATCGACTTGGCCAGACGGCGGGCCATCTGGCTCGCATTGCTTCTTTCCTTGTCTTCCGAAAGATTCTGACAGGCCTCCAGGATCAGCTCCCGCTCAATTCCCGCTTTATAGAGCTTTTCCTGTACCTGTCGTCTGGACAGGCCGCAGGACTGGTAATAATCTGCTTTATCTTTCGCAAACTTCTCATCATCGATCAGTCCGGCTGTCTCCAGTTCATTCGCTGCCTGGGTGGCAACCGCAACTGTAGCACCGAGTTTGAGGACACAGTAGTCAATGACCTGCTTGCGGGTCATATCCCGGCCGTGCAGACGGTTTTTGACTTTATAGACACACCAGTAGAAATCCTGCAGGTCGAGATAGCTGCGAACCATGTAGGCATCCAGACGGGTATGCAGAGAAATCTTCAGATCAAAGAAGTCTTCCATCGGAAGCAGAAGCCGGACCGGCTCATCTGACGAATCGCGACAGAGCTTGAGCAGCGCATAGTCACCGGAAAACTGAATCTTTTCGACTTCAAAAGTCTGCGAATAGTCTTCAATCGCCTGCCGGTAAACCAGCTCCATCGAACTTGCGAAGTTTTCTGACGTAAACGGAGCGATCTTTTTCGAACAGTATGCAGCTGCTTCCTGTTTCTGCTCCTCACTCATTGCGCAGAGCGCTTCGATTTTCTCATTGAGTTCATCCGGAGAGTCAAAGTAGAATCCGCTTTTTCCTTCATCGAGCAGACCGTCAAGCACATCATCGCGCCGGCCAAAAATCATCTTGCCCGCTGCGAGTGCTTCAAGATACGTCATACCCTGCGTTTCAGAAAGAGAGGCGGAGACAAATGCGTCAAAGGCTTTGTAGTAAGCACCGATATCTTCCGGCTTAGCAAGACCCAGGAATGTTACACGGTCTTCTGCCCCCAATGAAGAAACCAGGTTCTGATAGTAGCCTGCATCCGGTCCGTCGCCGACAACCGCAAGCTTAATATGGGGATTCTTCGAGCGTGCGACTGCTTCAATCGGCATTTCAAGAGATTTTTCTTTTGCCAGACGGCCGACGAACACCAGAATCACATCATCCGGATCACTGCTTACGCGGCTGCGGATTTCGACAAGTCTTGGATCATCAGGATCTATGTCCGTAAATTTAGAAAGATCCAGACCGGTCGGGATAACATAGATCGGCGCGAGCACTCCATATTCAAGAAGAGCGTCGCGTGTTTTTTCCGAAGGAGCAACAACTGCCTGGACGCTGTCGCAGACTTTCCGGCTGGCTGCCTTGATGGCATCTACAGAAACCCGTTCGATTCCTTCATAGCCTCTCGGGTTGATGTAGTGGGTGTAGTCGGTATACATGGTGTGATAGGTATCAACTACAGGGATCGCCAGTGCCTTAGCCAGATGCTGGCCGTACAGACCGACACCGAAGTTAGTCTGCAGATGCAGGATGTCCAGGTGCATCCCCTCTATATATTTCATCGCACCCATGTTGATGGGCGACGAGACTTTGTATCCATACAGGCTTTTGAGGCGGAAGCCAGGGAGCCGGAGAATTCCGTCTTCGTATTCGATTCTCGACCCGGCATGGTTGGTGATGACAAACACCGTATGGCCAAGCTTCTCAAAAGCATTTTTCAGGGTAACGGTCGAGCTGACTACCCCGTTCACATCGGGAAGATAGGTATCGGTAACCAGTCCGATTCTCATATATTCGCTTCCTTTCCTGACGTACGGATCCGCACCGTAAGGACCAGGTGCACGTTCCGCTGTCTGTGCTCTGGCTGAATCTCCATCCTGGCGGTTTCTCATCCCATGAAGAGGGAAAACCGTCCGGATGGCTATAGAATCAGCCGAAATACAGTTTACAGTTTTTCAAATGCAGATCCGCGCTTTTTTCACAAAACCGGCAGGCACATTGAAGTTTTGCGGATCTGCAGGCTGGTAAACTCTGAAAATCCCCTTACCTGGGGCATGGACAGTCTGTACCATGGCAGAAAACTGACCATGCGTCAAATCCGGCAATTCTGCGGGTAAACACAAAAAGGGCATCCGCCGATTGGTTTTCAAAGAGAATCGGCGGGCGCCCCTGGTGATATCGGATCCGTCGGATCGTCGGCTGAAGACACCATAATCTGCACATCTGCGTGCTCTTCAATCTGTGTCTGACCAGCCGCACTCGTACCGATCGACTTTGCTGCACTCTGATCTGCCTGAACAGTCGCCTGCAGTTCATCGGCTTTTGTTTCTTCCTTTTCTGTCTGCGAAACCGCATGGGCGATTTTTTCCCTGTCTTCTTTTGCACTCTGACGGTTCTTGAAAACCATGAACACCAGAGCACCGGCAATAACCGGAATATAGTAAGACGAAAAACGCCACAGCAGCAGAACGGCACCGGTCAGCGGACCGAGCATGCTGGAAAACAGCATCGTAAAGAAGACTTCCGTGCCGCCCGATGCACCGGGCAGCGGAACAAAGCTGTTTGCCATTGTCACAAACGAGGCAAGAGCCATGCAGTCAATCAGCGAACTGATCGGCAGACGGATGCCAAGACTCACCGCGACAATATAAGGAAGTGCGTAGTACATCGTCAGACGCAGCACATTGGCTCCGGCTGTCTTTAAAACAATCATCTTGTTGTGGGAAAGATCGCGGATCTGGGTTGTAAAACCCGTCACCTGCTCAATCCAGACCTGCGACTGGTGTGCCGGGTCTTTGCACAGATGAATCTTTGCCAGAATGGGAGGCACTTTGCCGGACAGCCAGATATAGACCTTCGGAAACAGAGCCATGGTATACAGGCCGAGAATGACGACCACGTTGACCAGATAGCCCGCAAAGACAATCCAGAACCAGGCATTCAGGTTGGCATAGTGCGAATAGCGCAGGGCAAACAGAATTGTGACATAGATCATCATGACCGTCTGGTAAATGATGAAGTCCGCCCACAGAAGACTTGCGCCATCCGAATACGACAGCCCCTGCTTTTTCAGGACATAGATCTGTCCGAACTGTCCACCGGTGGATGAAGGCGTAATTCCCGCGAAGAACGTTCCGGTAAAAGCGACCACAACGCCCTGCCAGAGGGTATAACCCTTTTTATAGTGCAGAGTCAGAATCTGATAGCCAAGACCAATGGCCACATTGATAGCCAGGCCCCAGGCCAGAACAAAAAGCAGAGACAGTACATTCATACGGGCGATTGCTGCCATGATCTGAGAGAAGTTGTCTCTCAGCGCAAAGTACATCGCGATCACCGTGACTGTAATAATCAGCAGAATATTCCAGAAATATTTTTTATTCAGGCGCATACGTGAGATCCTTAACGCCTTCAAATTTTTCTTTCCAGGCATCCATATAGAACTCACGCCACATCTGAAGGACATGTTCTCTTGAATAAAATTCAGACAGCCTGTCGCTTCTTCTCGACCAGAAGGCATACGTTTCTTTGTTGTTCTTCAGACCGGTCAGAAGGTTCTTAAACTCTTCATTGTTCTGTCCGCGAAGATAGTCGTCGAAAAGAATATCTCTGTAAAGCTCAAGGTCCCGGGTAACCAGCGGCAAAGAGAGGTTGACCGCTTCAAGAATGGTCATCGGGAACAGTTCGTTGTAGCTCGGGATAAACAGTACATCGGCCATGTTGTAGATGCGGACCATGTCGGAGCGGTCCACAATGCCGGTAAATACGACATTAGCAGGCGGATTGTCCATCAGCTCCTTCAGTTCGTCATAGCCTTCGGTGATGGCTCCAAAGGAGAAGCCGCCGGCCCAGACAAACTTCGTGTCCGGCATCATTTCAGCCGTCTTTACAAAATCCTGTACGCCTTTTCGTGTCTGGACCTGGCCGCAGCCAAGAACCACAAAATCATCGTTTCCAAGTCCGTATTTTGCCCGCATCTCTTCGCGGTCTTCTTTGGACAGTTTATGAAAACGCTCCTTGGAGACGTAGTTGGGAATGTAGTAGATCTTATTGCGGTCAATGTTGTACTTCACAAGTTCATTGATGAAGGAAGGGTTGACCACAACAAGCCGGTCCGCGGAATCATAGAAATTGATAATGTACTTTCTTGCCGTCGGATAGAGGATTTTCGGAATTTTCAGCGAACCCTCAAGCGTGTCCGGCAGAAAATGGCAGTAGGCAATATTGACAGATGACTTGTTTTTGATGCGCATCAGAAATGCCGGATCAATCGTATGGAAATGCTGAATGTCCGGATTCGAGGACCATTTATTGATCTCGACATCAAACAGATCGGAGGCACCCTGTTCAATCAGGCTGACCTGTTCTTCATATGCGCTGCCGACACCCTGTCCGGCAACAGAATCTGCACTGGAAAACATCGTAATCAGTAATTTGTCTTTTTTCATAGTCTGAAACCTCCGTCCGATTATAGCACAGGCATTTTTCGGCTACTTTGCACCCGGCCTGTCAGTTCTGTAAGAGCACTCCCGCCCTGGAGTGCCGGATCACAGTCAGCCAGAACCGTCATGTATTCAGCTGGTCCTCGTAAGAGCCATTTTACTCTTTAACCAGCGGATCGTGGCCGGATATGGCGTACGGTAAGAGAAGCTTTCTCCGCTTTTAGGAAAGTGTTCAGATTCGTACCGTTCTCTTCCCGTTCTGTGAAGGAAAAAATGAATGATTCCTGCTTAGATTGTGCATGGTCTGAGCCGGATTCAGCAAAAAATGCCTGAATAAGAGTCTCAGGCTGCACAAAAAATAAAGCCGGCTTGCGCCGGCCCTACTCAAGAAAGTTTTAAAGAAAGGGAATATAGTGTGAAGCGAGCTGTTTTACTGCTCACCTGTATCTTAGCATTTCACTCTCTGAATCCTATTTTCCTGCCCGGTGATTCATGACCATCTGCGTCAGTCTGTTTTCCATCCGGGATGATGACATCAGCCGATTCAGATTCATCTGTTCAAGCAGCCGGTTCCTTGCAGTCAGCCTGAATTTCAGACTGGTTCTATGCTGAGGTCCGGCTTTTCCTGTACAGGATCAGGCTCTAACTGCCAGCTGGCTGTCTCATGCTCGCCAGATCAGTCATAAGCCAGTGCGCCTAACGCAGTGCCAACATACAGTGCCTTATATTGGCGGTCTCTGCTCTTATCGGGATAAAAGATGCTGGTATCTGCTCCTTCTTTAGTTACCGCAAATCCTGAATATCCAATCTCTCTTTCTTCCTCAGGGGTCATATTCCTGACTGGGACCATCTTTCCATTTTTAAAATTCATCGAAATCTGAATCGCATCGTCATAATAGACTGCTATGTTTTGCACTGCTCCTTCATACAGATTGTCTTTGGCATGTCCCTGATAGAACGACCATATTGCCTCATTTTCTTCGGCATCTTCAGTGTATCTTGCAGTTGAAAAAGAATCCGGGTCTCCCCTCACGCATTGAGCCTGATTAACAGATACAAGCTTTGCCGTTCCTTCTTTAGGATTCATAAAAATCTGCACTGTCAGACCATCCGGCTTTCCGCCAATACTGTTCTCTGCCCACGTGATGAATCCCGACTCCGGGTTCAGAATCAGCAGCTCGCCTTCCGGCAGACTGGACAGGTCATCATCTTCATAGAAACGGACAGAATCAATATAGTATTCCGGTTCGCGGACAGATCCGTACTGGGGGTGGAGCAGGTACAGCTGCTCTTCCGCCAGACTTTTTACGCTTTCTCTGGTTTCATATGGCGATTCCATATATACGCCAATATTCTGCATGGCGACTGAAACCTTATTGACTTTCTCTGCATCTGCACTCGCAAAACGGATCAGTTTCCAGGTGCCATCCGTTTTGACAATTGCGTTTCCGCTGATTGGAACGCTGCCGCCTTCAAAGCGTCCGTCATAGATGGGTTCAAGCATGTTGTTGTACAGATAAAACCGGGAACGGCGGAATGCCCCGATTGTATGCTGAGACACGAACTCTACATCCTGGAAGCCGTTCAGCTCTGCGCTGTCCTTTCCGTAAAGCGTCCATGACTCCTCGCCTGTTTTCAAGTCAGTTTCTTTCTTTGCACAGACGGTTCCGGCATACTGCAGCGTATTCATCATAGAGGGGCTAATCGTTTCAACTTTCAAATTTGGATTTTTCAGATGTGCATGACCGAAGCAGGACTCTTCATCGGCCGCAAACGGACCGATTGTCCGTCTGGTCGTCATCTCGTACAGGTAATATTCCTGGTCGTTCAGAAGTGCAGCGGATCCACGATCATATACGGACAGGAAAGGATTGCTTCCGCCAGAATCGTCTGTATCAAAAACACGATGTTTACAGTCATCTTCATCTTCCTGCGTGACCATTAAAAATCCCTGTGCATCCCAGTCGTTGAGCAGTCCCTTCTCATCGACTGCCGGATTATCCATTACTGTGACCAGTTCGCCGTATTCATCCAGCGTAAGAACACCTGCGTGATTCTCATCTGCCGACTCTGACGCTTGCGAACGATACTGTTCCAGCGATTCCGGGTAAACCAGCACTTCTTCCGAGCCAGATGCAGCCAGGCTGTAACCGCCTCCGTCATTAGCAAGCTCCATTCTGGCGTATTCTGCGTCATCGTGATCGATCGTGCGAATATCACCGTTGATAGTCACAAAGCTGTATACACCATTCTGGCATATCAGCCATCCGCGCTCATTGGGGTCATCGAAGGTAATCCCCAGATGAATTGGTGCAAAGTCGAGTTCGCCAAGATCTTTAAGAACGTGATACGCTTCGCCCGGCTCGTATTCTTCATCGATTTCCTGTGTCAGCGCGCCGAATTTAACACGGTCAGACTGATCCAGATTCTCTTTTGCGAGTGTCCGGATCTCTTCCTGATCGGTGGTGCTTTCTTTCGCACAGGCTGCTGCATACAGATGTTCATAAGCTTCAAGGCGTTTGGGTTTCAGCTTACGGGCACTTTTCAGCTTATCGATCGCTTCATCATATTCTTTGTCATGGAGCAGCTCGATTCCTTCCGCCACCCGGCTGTCATACAGCTTGTCCGGGACGATCAGCCATGCCGCAACTCCGCCAATAATCAGAGCGAGGACAACACAGACACTGACCACAATCTTAATCGTCCTGCTCGACTTCTTTTTTCCGTAATTCTGCCCTGCAGCAGAATACGGACTTCCATACCTGCTGCCGGATGCATAGCCTGCAGCCCTTTTCTCTTTCTTAGCTTTCCGGAACCCTTTCTGTTTCTTTGAAGAACCGGAATTCAATCCGCCAGGATACCCTGTACCGGAAGGCTGGGGCCCGTATGGATTGTTTCCATAGGCATTCCCCATGCCAAAATTTCCAGATTCTGGCTGACCATATCCGGAGGGATTGCCATATCCTTGCATATTTGAAGCAGCCGGAGCAGACCAGTTATCTGTCTGGCCTGAAGTCCCGGGCATTGGAGGCGTGTTTAAGCCTCCCGGTGCCATTGAAGTAAGAGAGGCGCCGCAGCGGGTACAGAATTTCTGGCTGTCTTCAACCCATTCCTGGCAGTTTGGACATTGTTTCATAGATCTTTCCCTTTCCAGACTGCCCGTTCTGCAGCCATTCAAGTAAACACTCACTATGGTTCTTTTATACATCAGAGATGTTATTTCATCGACCAAATGTTTAAATCCGTCAAGAAGATGAACAAAAAGAAAAGGGAAAGAGATCAGGGAACGAAAAAAAGGCAGTGCGCTATGCACTGCCGAAAAGATCTTCATTTCATTCTGTATTGTCTGCAGGACTGATTTTCGCTGTTCTGCTTCTCAGTTTGTTGCATGAACAGCGGTACCCAGAACGCTGATGCCGGATTTTCCTTCGGAAAGAATGGAACGGGCATACTGTGCATCATCCGCAATTTCTTCTTTAAACGTCATTGCAGCTGCAGCGCAGGGTACGTTTGCACCAGAAATCAGAATCATGCGGTGAATCATCGAGCGCTTCTCAAGAACCAGCCAGGCTTCTTCCATGGCTTTGGACATGGAGAAGTCGCAGAGGATCACCAGGGAATCCTTACGGTGAACGGCGTTGCAGATGGAGTCGACTGCCTGTCGGACCTGCTGGGGATTGCTGCCGTCGAGCGCAAATGTATCTTCATCCGGTTCGATGCCGGTGATCGATACGGTACTGGCCAGCAGAGCCGGGCCAAAGCTGCCTTCACCAAGAAAAATCAGCTTTCTCATTTGCCCTCCCGTTTTTTACGTGCTTCCATGCGGCGCTCCTTACGGTTTTTGAATGTCGATTTACGTTCTTTTTTCCAGGTCTCGAGTTCCTGTTCAACCCAGTACGCAGTCTTTTTGGAAACAGGAATTTCCTTGGCACCGCTCAGAACGATCATGCTCGATTTGAACCAGCCTTTTGCGACCGTAACTGTACGGATATCGCGGTAACGGATCAGAGTAGCTTCATACAGAAAAGCATCCGGTGTCTGGATGACTTCGCTGTCTGTCAGAGCTTCGCCAAACATGGCAAACGCAAAGACTGCAAGACCGAAGTAAATGACAGCCTGAGAATAGCGGGCATCAGCTACTGCCTGACTGGCAGGTTCCATAACGAGCATCATAATGCCAAGAGCCATACACACTGCAGCCATTGCGGCATACATCCAGATGCGAAGCTGTCCAAGACGGATCACTTTCGCGCTCTGGTGTGTTTTGAGTACATGCTCACGCATTTTCTTTGCTTCAAAGTACAGTTTCCAGTTGGTATAGCCGGTAAAGCCGCCCATGCCGACCAGCAGAGCTGCAATAATCCAGAAAAAAAGATTGTCCATTGTAGTTCCTCCATTTTACAGACCCGGTTTCACTGGACGAATTCCTTCTGGAACTGGTCTGCAGGGTCTATCCATTTTTTATTTTCTGATTTTCTTTATTGGTAAACAGAACAGGCTGAATCGCCTTCTGTGTATTTGTGAATCCGTCTGGCTCAGAGATGCATTTGAGATGGTATGGATTCTGAAGAACAGAATAACAAAAAAACGTGAAAAGATACGCAATGTACAGTTTATTCGGATTTCTTCACCGAAAGACGCATCAGGCGCTTTTACCCTCAAAACACAGAAAATCTGCAGGAATTGAGCGGTTTCCAGGGGTTTGGGAGCCCCCAGTTATCCGATCTGTGCTGTATGTCGTTATGATGTTCCTGTTTTTTACCGTATATATTGCAGACAGACACAGAAAGAAGGAACTGACATGTATTTCCGGCAGGCGGACTATGAAGCCATTATCAAAACCGTCAATGAGAAAAACCCGTTTCTGAAAGAAAACGATCTGAAGCTTATTTCTCTGCAGCCCGGTGAAGCTGTTGCTTCCATGCGTGCCGATGAGCGCGTATCCAATATGTATGGAATGGTTCACGGCGGGGCACTGTTCTCACTTGCCGATATGGCTGCAGGCGTCTGCGCTCTGACCAGCAGTAAAAACGTCGTTACGCTCAATTCTTCAATCAGTTTTCTGCAGGCGGCAAGACCCGGTCTGCTGCGTGCAGTTGCCCGCTGTCTTCATGCCGGACAGACAACCGGCGTCTATTCCGTCGAAATTTTCGATGATGCAGAAGCCCTGGTTGCCAGTGCCCAGTTCACCATGTTCTTCTACCAGAACCTCAAGCCAGGTCTTTCCCATAAAGAGAAAAACTCTCAGCCAGCTGATTCTGAAAAGAACTGATTCATTTTTCTTGTTGTAAAACGTCAGCAGCCGCCTGCGCCCACACTTCTGGGCAGCAGACGGCTGTTTTGTTTTCTGGTCTGACTGGACCTGTTTTACTTCTTATTCTTATTTCAAAGGCTGAATCGGTGTTTCAAACAGATCCTCATCAAGAATCCGCTCGGATTTTGCCTGATCGGCGAGCTTTTTGAACTCGTAGGCTTTTTCGCAGTCTTCTTCAGTTCCCGGATGACCAAGCTTTACGCTCTGCAGCTTGGCTTCATGCTCATCAAGCTTATGGGAAGCACGGAAAACTTCCTGCTCATCGTGATGGATTTCTGCTTTGCGCAGATCTTTGAGAAGAGCGTCTTTTTCGTTCTTCTCCTCTTTCTGATGAGCTTCGATGCGTGCATCTTCTTTTTTTACTTCATTGCGATCGTGGGCAATTTCCTTTTCCAGAATTTCTTCGTGAATCTTTTTGATTTCGTCAGACATAAATCTGTCCTCTCTTTCTTCACTTTCCTGATGCATCCGGAATCTGTTCCGGATGTTTTCCTGTCTTCATTATTTCGCGAATGGGACACAAAAGCGTTTGCGTTGACCGGCTGCCTTTTCTCTGTTCCTTCTGCCTTTCAAAAGCAGACATTCTGCAGTCAGTAAAGCAGGCTCGCCAACAGAAAAACGCGGCCTGCCCCAAGCCGGGTTAAACCGCGTTGTTATCTTCTTTAGAAATCAGTTCCTTGAGAGTCCGGACAAGCAGAGTCAAATCGAGCCAAGTGCTCCAGTTGTGATAGTAGTAGGAATCAAGTTCAAGACGGCGCTCAAAATCAACAGCCGAACGGCCGTGAGTCTGCCACATGCCGGTAATACCCGGCTTGCTCTGAATGACCTCTTCATAGATCTCGCCCATATCTGCCTTTTCACGGGGCAGGTACGGTCTTGGACCAATCAGAGACATGTCGCCTTTGAGAACATTGATAAACTGCGGAAACTCGTCAATGCTTTTGCGGCGCAGACGATCCCATGCCGGGATGATGCGCGGATCATGTTCGAGTTTCTTGTTTTTTGTATATTC
>Strawberry_p1__coassemble_2131_pt1 | contig 20112 bp, 15 predicted proteins | sample Strawberry_p1__metabat2_high_PE_023 | metagenome-assembled genome bin Strawberry_p1
TTGGCTGGAAAGATGAAGGCATTGCCTGGTATACCCCTGTAATCGGGACTCCAGACGCTGAATAGTCTGCAAATCTGTTCATCAGGATTGAAAGATCGCCCGAAAACCGTTTTCTGACGATACAAACGAACCGCCTGGCTCACTGAGCGCAGGCGGTTTTATATTGGGGAAAAGAACAGTGAACAGTTCTGGCGCGCAGCTGGAGCAGAAAAGAAGTCTAATCTCTTTCGCTCTTCCGTTCTTCCCATTCCCGACTTCTGGTTTATATTTTTCCTTCCTTATATATAGACGTTAACTTCCACGATTCCGGGACTAATAAAGCCTGAAATCGTGGAAGTTTTTTGCTTATTTTGCCTTTGGTCCCGGCTTTTTCCGAAGGCTTCCGTCCTTGTTGAACTTGCCTCGTTTTGTTCCTGCCGGAACTCCTGGTTTCTTTCGCGGTGTACCGTCTTTTTTGATGGCTGGACGAACAGTTCCGGGTTTAACTCCAGGTTTCTTACGGATCACATTGCCATTCTCATCGACCTTCTGACGGTGCGTTCCTTTGGCCATACCGGTCTTTCTTTTCCGCGGAGTCACACTTCTTCCGGCAAGCCTGTCATTCTCATACATCACTGACTCATCGATCAGTTCGAAAACGTCTTCAATTCCCAGCTTCTCGATAAAGCTTTTCAGGCGTTCGCTTTCCGTATGTGTATAGACATATGAGCTGTTCATCTTCTGCATCTGCAGCTTATCCGCTTCCTGGACCATCTGATTGGTGCTCCGCCCTGTCTCTGCAGCTGCCAGTGCCAGCTCATGTCGAATAACTGCCGCTACGAATCCCACAAGGAACTTAGCTTTTAAGCTTGCCGAGCACTGTACGCGTGAAGTTCCATATCCAAGCTGGGTTTTCATAACTCGGAACTGTACTTCTACTGCACTTCTTGCCTGATAAAGGCTGTGAATTTCATGAGGAGTAAAAGGTAACGAGCTGACGATACTGTATAACCCTTTTTCGTTGATCACCTTTTGGAGATTCTCCGTATTCAGGCTGATTTTCTGTTTTCCCTCTGCCGCTTCGTCGACAACCAGAAGATCTTCATACTTTCCTTCCAGGATGACTTCTTTTCCGCGTTCCATCTGTCGCAGAGCTTTGGATCTGGCTGCATACAGATTATTGAGAAGAGCAGTAATCCGTTCACTGCCATTCTGATAGTCAAAGTACAGAGTGACGTAGTCTTCCCAATCACAGCTGTGATACAGAGACACTTTCTGCTGAGCGGCGAACAGGCAGGTATCCTCCACCAGATACTCAACATTCATTTTGATTCGACTGCCATAAGTCTCCCACATCTCTTTGCACTGAGATGGACATCCTTTGACCATGACGATGTAAGGGATCTGATGGTCACGCAGATAGTGGAGCACATCGGAGTTACAGCAGCCGCGGTCGAGAATGACGCCTTTGACATGAAATCCGGCTTCAACCAGATGAATGATGACGACTTTCATGGCTTTGAAATCTACCAGACCGCCGCGATACGCTTCGAAAGAAACAGGCTTTCCATCAACGGTTACCGCATAAGTAAAGCTGATCACATTATTATTGGTGTGTGATTTGGACATTCCTTTTTCTGCCAGATCGACGCCCTGGCTCTGGCAGTCATCGTTCGATCCGTCGATGCAGAGCCATACGTCTTCGGCTCCATCGTTTTTGCATGAAGAGGCCCAGGCTTCTTTGAAACTCAGTTCCTGTTCTTCCTTCATTCGATGAGCGAAGAGGTCCGTATAGTAACTGTCGCTTCGGGCTTCTGGTGAATACAGAAGCTCATCTTCCATCTTCTGCGTGAATGACGAAACAGCGTTGGAGTGGTGCAGGATGGAGTACAGAGCCTGTTCAATGATTGCGCCGGAAATCTCAGACCCGTAGATTTTATCGAGGATGTCTTTGATCCCTGTTTTGGCGTTGACGGCTTGAGCCAGAGTGAAAAGTCCAATTTTTTTGATTGTCGGAGAGACCTTCTCATGCGTCAGTTCTTCCCATTTTTTCGGGAAGATTTTTTTGTACTGGGAAGTTGGGTGCATCTTTGTACGACTGTTCGCGCATTGATGTCCGATCGTTGTCCGCTTTGGTTCGGGATAGCCTTTCTCACGATTATAGGGTGCTTCGATGACGTATTTGATCAAAGCAGGCTTTCCGTTTTTCTGTTTTTCAATGGTCACACGCTCTTTTGGGATATCAACTTCGAGGGTTCTGTAGACAGCCATAGTTATTTATTCACTCCTGATTTTACCTTAGTCGATATATTACTCACTTAAATCATATCATATTTAAATAAATCCAGCAAGGCAAAAAGAAAAGGAATATCCTTTATCTAAAGAACATTCCTTTTATCAGACTTTAGTCCCAAATCCAGATATCGCTAAGTTGTTAGTACCTGTTTTGGGGATATTAACGTATAGAAGAAGCTGGTCAGATCTTCAGAGTTCAATATCACGCAGACGTTCCTGCATCTCTTTTTCGAAACGGTCGTTATAGAGCTCGATGGTTTCCAGCATCGCTTTTGCCTGCGCATAGCCTAAAGATTCAAAAGCGGTTTGTTCGGCTTCCCGAACCTGAGTAAGAACCGGATCAGTAGCCTGATGACCGGCTTCTGTCAGGAAGATTCCTTTCGATTTCTGTGAACCCGGGATGGATTCAAGTGTGATCCATCTTTTTTTGTCATTTTGGACAGGGCTGAATTGAGTGTCTGAACCGGAATATGAAGCTTGCGGGACAGATCTGCCTGGCAGATCGGTTTTTCACTGCTGAAGATTTTAGCAGGATCCAGAGTTCGTTTTCTGTGACATGCAGTTTCCGCCCTGCATCCATGTAAATATCCCAGGTGTCCGTTTCAATCTGCAGCAGCCTGCTGTACACCGAAGCGATCGTTTCTCTGTCAAATCTGCTGCTCTCTGGTGTCTGTTCGTTTATGTGTTCAGTTCTGTCCATGATAGCTCCTTTAATACGAGCTCATTCTACCATTTCAAAGACAGCTTAAATGAAAACGGGAGACAGTTTGCCTCTGCCTGAAGTGCTGGATGAAGACTTGCTGGTTGGGTTTCCTCTGTCGTTTCTGTCTTCTCTGCAGAAATATCCATATTTATTTCTGTATCGATAGATCAGATACAGCAATGTAAGCATGGCCATTGCTTCGGAGGCTGCCATGGATGACCAGATGCCGTTCAGTCCCCAGATCATCGGGAAAATCAGAATGAAGCCAGTCTGGAAGACAAGAGTACGGATCATGGCAATCATTGCGGATACTGGTCCGTCGTTGAGTGCTGTGAAGAATCCGGATCCAAAAATTGCCATGCCAGAGAACAGGAATACAGGAGAGCAGTACCTGAATGCTTGAATGGTCATTTCCATAAGATATGGATCATATCCGGCAAACAGATGAGCAAGCGGATCTGCAAGAAGTTCACTGGCTCCAAACATGAGCACAGATCCTGCTGCGATGATCGCAAGGGATTTGCGGGTCAGGGAAGTCTGCTCCTTCCGGTTGCCGGCACCGTACTGATAGGAGATCAGCGGCGCACAGCCCATGGTATAGCCGATCGAAACAGCCATGAAGATCATTGCAACATACATGATTGTCCCGTAGACAGCCACGCCTTCTTCTCCGGCAAAGCGAAGAAGCTGCCAGTTGTACAGAACGGAAATCAGCGCGGAAGCAGAGTTTGAAAAGAATTCCGACATACCGTTCGCGGCTGCCTGGAGAAATTCTGAAAAGCGGATTCGGCATGGAGCATAGAAAAGAGCAGTGTTTTCTTCCTTATTAATTATGTCCGTCTTTTCATTCGTATCTGCGTTTGTATCTGAGGATGTATTTGCGTTTGAACTTGTGTTCGCATTTATGGCTGTATTTCGGTCTGGGTTGTCTGTGTTCAGATCATTACCGTGCAAGCTCATCTTTCTGTTCGCTATTTTCGGAAGAAAGCAGAGCAGGGAAAAGATGACAGCAAGCATCTGGCCAAGTCCAGTTGCAAGAGCTGCACCGACAACATCCCAGTTCAGTACTCCGATCAGCAGATAGTCCAGGACAATATTGAGAAGACCGCCAGCCAGCGTGACAAGAAATCCGGTTTTACCGCGACCGGCTGTAACGAAGATGCTCTGGAAATACATCTGAACCATATAGAAGGGAAGAAAGAGAAGAAGAATGATGCTGTAAGGGATGGCAGATGCAAACATCTGATCTGTACAGCCCATCCAGGAAAGCAGCGGTCGGATCCCAAGGATTCCAAGAACAGAGGCGGCAGCACCGATCAGAATCGTTGCAAGAAGCAAACTGGTGAACTGTTTCCTGGCTTTTTCCGGTTTGCCTTTGCCTAGCGTTCGGCTGATCAGGGCCGAAGAGTCTTAACCCATCATGAAACAGAGACTTGAAAGAATCATCAGGACAGGCATGACAAAGTTGACTGCAGCGAAAGCCGTCTTTCCGGAAAAGTTCGACAGAAAAAAGCCGTCGACGACTCTATAGATCGAAGTGAAGATCATGACAAAGATTGATGGAAGGGCAAAACCCATCAGCTTCCCGACAGTGAAGTGCTGTGAAAGACTTGAAGTCATAAAGTTCTACTTTTATCCGAAATCGGATGATAAGAATAATATCCGATATCGGATAAATTTTAAAGAACAATGACAGAAGGTCTGACGGTTGAAAAGCATGTCAGCCTGTTTTGTTTTGCCCAGGCCTCCAGAGTTTCGAGAGTTTATAGAGTTACCAGGAATTCCAGAACTGCAGGATCGAATAGATGAAAAGGGTCAGGGAGCTTCAGAGAGCACAAAAAAACAGCCGGATCTGGGATCCGGCTGAATGGATTGAGTTCAGTTAAGTCTTAGTAAACCATTTTTACGATTACAGCAACGCCCATGCCGCCGCCGATGCACAGCGAAGCAAGACCATAAGTGAGGTGACGTTTCTGCATTTCATAGAGCAGGGAAACGAGGATACGGTTTCCGGAAGCGCCTACTGGGTGACCAAGAGCGATGGCACCGCCGTTGACGTTGGTGATGGACATGAGAGCTTCTCTGTCGATGCCAGTGTTCTCGATGAGTTCATGGATAACGCCGAGAGACTGGGAAGCGAAAGCTTCGTTGAGCTCGATCAGTTCCATCTGATCAAGAGTCATGTTTGCATTTTCAAGAGCATGCAGGATAGCTGGGGTAGGACCAAGGCCCATTGTCAGAGGATCAACACCGCCCTGACCGAATGCAACGATTTCAGCGATCGGTTTGAGGTTGTTTTCTTTGACAGCAGACTCGGAAGCAACGATGCACATCGAAGCGCCGTCGTTGATACCAGAAGCGTTACCAGCAGTAACTGTTCCGTCTTTGATGAAGGAAGGTTTCAGTTTAGCGAGCAGTTCCATGGAAGTTTTTCTTGGATGCTCATCGGTATCGAAGATGATAGTTTTTTTGCGCTCTTTGACTTCGATTGGAACGATCTCGTCTTTGAATTTGCCGGCAGCGATTGCAGCAAGAGCTTTTTCCTGAGAAGCAAGAGAGAATTCATCCTGCATTTCGCGGGTGATATTGTATTTTTTCGCAATATTTTCAGCGGTAACGCCCATGTGAACGTTATTCATTGCGTCTGTCAGAGCATCGTAAACCATGGAGTCAACGACGGTCTGGTTGCCCATCTTAACACCCTGGCGGTTTTTGCCGGAGATCAGATAAGGAGCTGCGGACATGTTTTCAACGCCGCCTGCGACGAAGATATTGCCCCATCCAGCGCGAATGCGGATAGCTGCTTCGATGACAGCTTCAAGACCGGAACCGCAGACCATGTTGATGGAATGTGCCGGAACAGAGTTCGGGATGCCTGCGTCAAGAGAAATGTGACGGGCAATGTTCTGACCGAGGCCAGCACCGATAACATTACCGATGATAACTTCGTTAACCTGATCCGGTTTTACGTCTGCCTGTTCAAGAGCCGCTTTCAGAACGGTCGAGCCCATTTCAGCAGGGGTGACATTTTTAAGGGAGCCCATGAAGGTGCCGATGGCGCTGCGTTTGGCACCAACGATAAAAGCTTTTTCGCTCATTGAGATAATCCTCTTTCTACTCTTACGAGATTTGCGTCTTCATACTAGACCTTTGAGACCATAAGATCAAACTTTCATGTGAATATTTTCACGTTTAACTTGATTTCCCGTGAATTCGGCGGAAGGGTTTTCGAAGAATGAAGAATGAAAGCCCTTAACTGATTAGAAGGGTTCATTTTCAGTCGTTCTCCCGCCAGATCTGCTTCAAAAAGGGTCACTTCCTGGAAATACTGATCAGATCTTTCACGCAGGATGAAGGAACGGATCACATTATTCAGGTGAAAAAGCCAGTCTGCCATATGACAGAGGACAGGAAAACGGACCGGCTTTCCCAAAGTATGGGAAGACTGGGCCGCCTTTCTGAAGAATTCTTAAATGAAGAAACAAAGCAGCCCTGAAATCTGCGGTCGATGCAGAGGAGCAGTGCCGGGCTGTCCTGGATGGATGAAGCAGGTGTCTTAAAACAGATGTCTGATCCTGAAAATCTCAGGCAGTCTGTACGATCGCTGTCTATATCATAACAGAGCATTCACCTGAAAAAAGTTGCGGTTTTAAATGATGACAGAAAAAATTTTCTGTTCGTATGGCTGTACAGCAGTAAAAAAAGAGATGAAAAAATTGGCTAAATTCAATGAGAATCAGCCAGCGGGGAAATGAAAGCGATATTATAAAAGGGGACATGCCGCAGTCGAAAAAAATCGGATAATTTTGGCAGGATTATGGATCTGCCCTGGGAAGATACCGTTTTCATCTGAAAAAGGCTTTATATTCGGCAGAGCTTCAAAATCAAATTGAGATAAGAAGCGAGACTGACGGATCTGACGTGTGAAAGTATTCACATTTGAAATTGACACTGTGTTCGAAAACGCTAAACTTAACCTTAGTGCAAAGAACGGGTACGTTTCGTACGTCTTTGTCCTGAATCCAAGAGTTCGATTACGAGAAAGGAGAACTTCAAATTTATGGATTTCAATTTAACAGAACAACAGAAACTGATGCAGAAGTTGTTCCGGGAAGTTGCCCAGCACGAAGTCAAAGACAACGCCGCTGATGTTGATGAAAGAGAACGCTTTCCAAAAGAAAACGTTGAAATCATGCGTCAGGCGAAAATGCTTGGTATCCCTTATCCCCGGGAATACGGAGGAGCTGGCGCGGATTACCTCTCTTACATCCTCGCTGTTGAAGAGCTTTCCAAGACCTGCGCTACGACAGGCGTAGTTCTTTCCGCTCATACTTCTCTTGGCACATGGCCGATTGCCCAGTACGGAACGCCTGAGCAGAAAGAAAAATATCTCAGACCGCTTGCTTCCGGTGAAAAACTCGGCGCGTTCGGTCTGACCGAGCCAAATGCTGGTACCGATGCTGCAGGCCAGCAGACGACTGCTGTTCTGGACGGTGACGAATACGTCCTCAACGGAACCAAAATCTTTATTACTAACGCCGGCGAAGCCGATATCTATATCATTTTCGCTATGACCGACAAGTCCAAAGGAAACAAGGGTATTTCCGCATTCATCGTTGAAAAGGATACTCCGGGCTTCACCATTGGTCAGCATGAGAAAAAACTCGGTATCCGCGGTTCCGCGACTTCCGAGCTGATCTTCAATAACGTTCGCATTCCGAAAGAAAACCTCCTTGGCGGAGAAGGCAAAGGCTTTAAAGTTGCTATGTCGACTCTGGATGGCGGCCGTATCGGTATCGCTGCACAGGCGCTTGGTATTGCTGAAGGCGCTCTTGAAGAAACCATTAAATATGTTAAGGAAAGAAAGCAGTTCGGACGTCCGATCGCTAAATTCCAGAACACTCAGTTCCAGATTGCCAACATGCAGACTGCAATCGATGCTGCTAAGATGCTCGTTTACCGTGCTGCTATGGCTAAAGAACAGGGCCAGCCATACTCTGTACTCGCTGCAGAAGCTAAACTGTTCGCTGCAGAAACCGCGATGGACGTAACCACCAAATGCATCCAGCTGATGGGCGGCTACGGCTACACCCGCGATCTGCCGGTCGAAAGAATGTTCCGCGATGCCAAGATCACTGAGATCTACGAAGGAACATCCGAAGTACAGCGCATGGTTATTTCCGGCGCCGCACTTCGCTAGAGTGAAAGGATAACGGGATAGTTATGAAAATTGTTGTATTAGCTAAACAGGTACCTGACTCGACCGAAATCACTGTCGATAAGAAAACCGGAACCCTCGTCCGTGACGGCGTTCCTTCCATTATCAACCCCGATGATCTCGCTGGTCTCGAAGCTGCTCTCGCACTGAAAGACAAAGCTGACGATGTCGTTGTTGAAGTCCTCTCCATGGGACCTCCTCAGGCTGCAGGCATGCTCCAGGAAGCAATCGCTCGCGGTGCTGACAAAGCTTACCTGCTGACAGACCGTCGTCTTGGCGGTGCTGACACCTGCGCTACCAGCCGTACACTGGCTGCTGCCCTCAACAAAATCGGCTACGATCTGATCATCGCCGGCCGTCAGGCTATTGATGGTGATACTGCTCAGGTTGGTCCGCAGACTGCTGAACGTCTTGGCATTCCTCAGGTTACCTATGTAGACGAAATCCTCGAAGTGGCTCCGGATCATGCAAGAGTCCGCAAGTCCCTTGAAGACGAAGAGCAGGTCGTCTCTGTAAAACTCCCTGCTGTCATTACAACCCTTTCGGGCATGAACAACCCGCGTTACATGAACTGCAACGACATCGTTGATTCCTTCAATAACCCGGTTGTCATCATGACTTACGATGACCTCGCCGAAGATCTTCCTATGGAAGAAATCGGTCTGGCAGGAAGCCCGACTCAGGTTTTCCGTACCTTCACTAAGGACGTTACAGCGGCTACCGAGACATTCAACCTCTCCGCTGAAGAAACCGCTCAGAAAATCGCTGACACTCTCAACGAGAAACAGCTGATCAAGAAGTAGAAAGGATTGTCATGGCTACATTTCCAGATTACAAAGATATTTACGTATTTGTAGAACAGAAAGATTCCCAGCCTGCAGAAGTCGGCTACGAACTGATTAACAAAGCTCGCGAGCTCGTTGATGCTTCCCCGGAACTTGGCTACAAAGTCGTTGGTGTACTCCTTGGCGAAAATGTTAAGGACAAAGCTGCAGACGTCATCGCACACGGTGCTGACAAAGTTATCGTTGTTGATGATCCGAAACTGAAAGACTACTCCACACAGTTCTATACAGATGCCCTGACTCAGGTCATCGATGAATTCAAACCGTCTTCGCTGCTGACTGGCGCGACCGTTCTCGGACGCGACCTGGCTCCGCGTGTTGCTGCCCGCATCAATGCAGGTCTGACCGCTGACGCTACCGGCATCGAAATCGGAAAAGACGTTACCCTTGGCGGCGGCGCTGCAAAACGCGAAATCCCCAATGATGACGCTCTGCTTCTCGTAACCCGTCCTACATTCGGCGGTAACCTCTTTGGTACAATCGTCTGCCCGAACACCCGTCCGCAGATGGCTACCATCCGTCCGAAAGTATTTGACATGGCTAAACCAGACGCTTCCCGTGAAGGTGTAGTTGTTGAATTCGCTCCAAAATGGGCCGAAACCGAGCCTGTTGTTGTCGTAGAAGACGTTGAACCGAAAAAAGTCGCTGGCGTTGATATCACAAAATGTGATGTTCTCGTTGGTGTCGGCCGTGGTGCAGAAGGAAGCCTGGCTCTTGCTGAAGAACTCGCTGCTCTGCTCGGCGGTGAAGTTGCAGGAACCCGTGCTGCTGTAGAAGACGGCTTCCTGCCAAAAGAACGCCAGGTTGGTCAGACTGGTAAAACTGTCCGCCCGAACCTGTACATAGCCTGCGGCATTTCCGGTGCTGTTCAGCACGTTGCTGGTATGGAGAAATCGGACTACATCATCGCTATCAACCGCGATCCTGAAGCTGAAATCTTCAAAATTGCCAACCAGGGCTATGTAGAAACCTGCGAACAGGTTCTCCCGCTTCTGATCGAAGACATCAAAAAGATCAAAGAAGCAAAGTAAGTTAAGTCACTAGACTGAACTTGTCTGAGCATCCGGTCTTCTGCAAACCGGAAGCAGAAAACTGTCTAATTCTGCATGGACAATTTCTGCTGCTCAATGATTTAACAATACACAGACAGAAGGGAAGTATTCCCTTCGTCTGTTTCTCGTTTTCGTTAATCGAACTGCCGCATAAGCGGCTATAAAAAGGAGCTCAACATGAGAAAAATTGGTGTTGTCGGCGCCGGAACAATGGGCCAGGGCATTGCTAATGCCTTCGCTACTGCCGGAAACGATGTAACTGTTGTTGATGTTAAAAAAGAATGGGCTGAAAACGGCATTAACAAAATCAAAGCCTCCAAAGACAAACTCGTTGCTAAAGGAAAAATCACTGCTGAAGCTGCTGAAGCTGCAAAAGCTAACCTCAAAGCTGGCGAATACGAAGATCTCGCTGACTGCGATCTGATCGTTGAAGCTGCTCTCGAGCAGATGGCTCTGAAAAAAGATGTATTCGGCAAACTTGACGCTATCGTTAAACCGGAAGCTATCTTTGCTACCAACACATCTTCCCTTTCGATCACTGAAATCGCTAACGGAATCGAACATCCTGTTATCGGTATGCACTTCTTCAACCCTGCTGACCGTATGAAACTCGTCGAAGTTATCTCCGGTGCTAACACTCCTGAAGAAGTTAAAGAAGAAGTTATCGCTATTTCCAAAGAAATCGGTAAAACTCCTGTTGAAGTCAAAGAAGGACCTGGATTCGTTGTTAACCGTATCCTCATCCCGATGATCAACGAAGCTACTGGCATTCTCCAGGAAGGTCTTGCTTCTGTTGAAGACATCGATACCGCTATGCAGCTTGGTGCCAACCACCCCATGGGACCTCTCGCTCTTGGCGACCTGATCGGCCTTGATGTCGTACTCGCCATCATGAACGTTCTCTACGACGAGACTGGCGATCCAAAATATCGTCCGACTACTCTGCTCAAGAAGATGGTTCGCGCTGGCAAGCTCGGCCGCAAATCCGGCGAAGGCTTCTACAGCTACAAGAAATAAACCGTTTTTAACCGCAATTGGGGAGAGTCATCTCCCCTTTTATTGATTCTGTATATCCAGGATCCGACAAATCTCCTGATGTGAACTCACTTCGAATGATAGAAATGGACATCAGGGACATTTAAAAGAAGAAAGGAACGCCATAGTCATGGATAAAGTACTTCTTGAAAAAGACGGCAATATTGCTGTTATTACCATCAACAACCCAAAAGCCCTCAACGCTCTTTCCACAGAGGTTCTTCAGGACCTCGAAGCTGCAGTCAACGACGTCAAAAACGATGATGACATCTATGCAGTAATCGTTACCGGTGCAGGAAATAAATCTTTCGTGGCCGGTGCAGATATCGCTGAAATGAAAGACAAAACTGTTGAAGAAGCTGCTGAATACGGCCGTTTCGGAAACAAAGTCTTCCGCGAAATCGAAACTATGAACAAACCTGTCATTGCTGCAGTTAACGGCTTCGCTCTTGGCGGCGGAAACGAACTCGCTATGGCATGCGACATCCGTCTTGCAGCTGACACAGCTGTATTCGGTCAGCCTGAAGTCGGCCTGGGCATCACTCCAGGATTCGGCGGCACACAGCGTCTTGCACGCCTCGTTCCAACTGGCATCGCTAAAGAAATCATCTACACTGCAAGAAACATCAAAGCACCGAAAGCTCTCGAAATCGGTCTGGTCAATGCTCTCTATCCTGCAGAAGAACTGCTCGATGCTGCTAAGAAAATGGCTAAAGGCATCGCTAAAAACGCTCCAAAAGCTGTTGCTGCTTCTAAAGCTGCCATCAACAAAGGTCTTGATGGAACAATGGACGAAGGCATCAATGTTGAAGTTGAAGAGTTCTCCAACTGCTTCGCTACTGAAGACCAGAAATATGGAATGGACTGCTTCCTGAACAAAGTTAAAGATAAACAGTTCAAAAACAAATAAGCAAAGACAAGGAGAATTTTATGTCGAAAGTCATTACTCCGGCTCAGGCTGCTGAGCTGGTCAAAGACGGCGACCGTCTTGTCATGAGCGGCTTCATTGGCATGTGCCATCCGCAGGAAGTCACCTATGCCATCGAAGAACGCTTTCTGAATACCGGACATCCAAGAGATATCGATCTGCTCTTCCCGACAAACGTCGGTGACGGAACAGACCGTCTCGGTATGAACCATCTCGGTCACGAAGGCCTGCTTCGTTCGATTGTCGGCGGACACTGGAACCTCGTTCCGGCTCTGCAGAAACTCGTTACTGAAAACAAAGTTCAGGCTTGGAACCTTCCAATCGGTACCCTTGCTCAGCTGCTTCGTGAAATCGCCGGAAACCGTCCTGGCGTTATCACAAAGATCGGTCTGAACACATTCGTTGACCCCCGTCTGCAGGGCGGCAAAATGAATGACATCACCAAAGATGATCTCGTTGAACTGATGGTCATCGATGGCGAAGAGTATCTGCGCTACAAACCGTTCAAGAAAATCAATGTCGGTGTTATCCGCGGTACCTATGCGGATGAAGACGGCAACATGACCATGCAGAAAGAAGCTGCCTTCCTGGAAGCTCTCGCTATGGCTCAGGCTGTTAAAAACACTGGCGGTATCGTCATCGCTCAGGTTGAAGACGTCGTTGAAAACGGAACGCTGAATCCAAAAGACGTCAAAGTTCCTGGAATCCTTGTCGACTACATCGTCAAAGGTACGCCGGAAAACCACTGGCAGACCTATGTTCACCCATACAAACCGGAATTCTCCGGACAGATCAAGAAGCCTCTTGGTGCTCTTGAAGCTATGCCCCTAAACGCACGTAAAGTCATTTCCCGTCGTGCTGCAATGGAACTGACTCCAAACGCAGTCGTTAACCTGGGAATCGGCATTCCGGAAGGCATCGCCAATGTAGCCAATGAAGAAAACCTCCCAGGTCTGAAACTGACTGTCGAGGCTGGAAACATCGGCGGCGTTCCTTCTTCTGGAGTAGGATTCGGTTCCTGCACCAACCCGGACTGCACCATCGACTCTCCGGCTATGTTCGACTTCTATGATGGCGGCGGACTCGATCAGGCATTCCTTGGTCTTGCAGAATGCGACCGTAACGGAAACATCAACGTTTCCCGTTTCGGACCAAGAATTGCCGGATGCGGCGGATTCATCAACATCACTCAGTCCACTCCAGTTGTTGTCTTCTGCGGAACCTTTACTGCAGGAGGCCTGAAAGAGAACATCGGTGATGGAAAACTTGAAATCGTCAATGAAGGACGGATCAAGAAATTCAAACAGGACGTTGAACAGATTACATTCTCGGCTGACTTCGCCAAGAAGGCTGGCCAGAAGGTTCTCTATGTTACCGAACGTGCTGTCTTTGAACTGCATGATGGCGTATTTACACTGACCGAAATCGCTCCTGGCATTGATCTGCAGAAGGACGTTCTCGATCAGATGGAATTCAAACCGGAAATCTCTGAAAACCTCAAGCTTATGGATGAGCGCATCTTCAAAGATGAGCCCATGGGAATTGTTAAAGCTGCTTAATTCTTCAGAATCATTCAGCTCTGTTTCGCTGTTATCAGCATGACAAAATACAGAACCGCGATTTACAGGAACCATCCTGCAGATCGCGGTTTTCTGTTTTTCGAACGTCCTTGCTTCGATCAGAAGCGGCCGTTATTCCTGTTGGCGCAATCTCTGTGCTGCGATATTCTGGCACAGAACAGGTAAAAAGCTGTATCAGAGCTGGGATGCATAAATCTCTTTGCAAGTCTGTGACTGAATCCGTTCTGGCAATAAAAAGGCGATTAAATAAAGATCCTGTTAAAAATGTAAGCGCATATCAAGGCCGATATATGAAAATAGTGGATCTGCTTTGAGCAAAGGACTGTTTTTAACACCGGCAGACAGATTGAATGAATTGCCCAAAAGCAGGGAGAATACTTTGTAATACTTCAGTCGGAATTAATTGTATATTGGATAAAATAACTTAAGTCGTTTCTATCCCAACAGGATTTTTCCACTCTTTGCGTGGAGAATTCCGGACAGTCAGGATGGCTTGTAAATCTCTTCCTCTTTCCATTCACGTCTTTTTAATATGCTCAGGTATAATATTAGAAGTCCTGAGATCCATTCAGTGAAGGGACTGAATCAGGAGGTTTTTCATGAAGAAATTAATAATCCTTGCGCTTTCTGCTGCAATGGCCATCGGTCTTGCCGGATGCAAAAAGGACAACGATAAAAATTCTGAGGTGACAGCTCTGAGTGTCATGCAGACAGCCAACTCAAAAAACATTGTAAACGGAACAGCCGATATGCGTCTGTGGTATCAGATCAACCCGGCTCTGTTTACAGATAAAGCAACTGGCGAACCTGGAACACTTCGCAGCGTTATGACGGACATTGAATATCTCTCAGATGGAGATGTGAATACAAATACGGATCTCAACATGTCCGGCATCCTGCTCACCGATCTTCTTTCGCTCGATGACAACATGGTTACCCGTGATCTGCAGACAATGAATCCGGCTTTAGGAACAGAAAATGATCTGAAGTCACTCTGCTCAAGAGCTGCTTCGCTCAACATGCCTGTCATGATTACGCTTGAACTGGCTGGCATTTCTACAGAAAACAGCGATTTCCGTCGTCTTGTCGATCTTGTCAACAGCAATCCTGATGTTGAATTTGAAGAACTTGTAAACCGCGATCCGGAACTCTTCGGCATGTTCTATGTCGACAAAGACAAGTCTGAAGAGAACTATACCCGCATCGGCAATACATCCTTCTTCTATCAGTCGCTGCCGCAGAGCGATACGCCAAGACTGAATCTTGACAGCACGATCGTGCGTCAGATGATTGAACAGCTGGTTACTCATTACACAGACCTTGGTGTCAGCGGATTCTATATCCCGGACTACACGGATCTGTATGTCAACAAAGATGAGAACGCTGCGGAGTTCATGACCTGGTTCGATGCCATGGTCAAGGAAAAGAACCCTAAAGCCATTAATGTCTTTACCTATTCCAACTGGGCCGATCCGATCGCAAACATCCCGGCTTTTGCAGCTGACCGCGCAAGCGAAGGCGCAGAAGGTATGCTGGCAAAAGCAGCAACAGGTACCATCAACGCCACTGAACTCGGAACCTATCTCGAACAGAACAGCCAGCGTACACAGGGAGCAACCGCATCCTTTATCAACAGCACCAACAGCTCGCTTGACCTGCTTAAATCCGATGCGCGTCTTGCCCAGTATAAGATGACGCTTGCTCTGCAGCTGATGACCAGCGGCCAGATCTTTATCACTTCCGGCGATGAACTCGGTCTGACCAGCGAACAGGCTGAGCTGATCGTGGATGCCATCGAAAATCCGGATGAAGAGAACAACGCACAGGATTCCTCAGAAGAAGAATCTCAGACTCAGATTGATCTGCAGTTCGGTTCTCTTTTCGAGCAGAAAGCAGACGGCAACTCGATTCTGAATTTTGTTCAGCAGGCTATTCTGCTTCGTGATTCCTACCAGTCCATTCAGAGCGGCTCGATGACCATGAATGGCGATCTGTCTAACGAACGCGTTCTGGTTCTGAATAAAACAACGTCTAATTCCCAGACTGTTCTTGTCTTCAACCTCTCCGGCGACGAACAGAAAGTAAATACGGAATCTATTCAGATTTCCGGTCTGCCGGCTGAACTTGGCGGCATGCTTTTAACCTCGTCCAAAGATATCACACTTGAAGACAACACGCTGACTCTTCCGCCATATTCCATGGCTCTGCTCAAGTAGCCAGGAAAACTTCACTGCACAAAGATTCAGCAGCAAGTCGAATTGATGCCGCTATGCAGCGATAGAGGAGATGCTGCAGACGGATGATTCAGATTCAGCATGATCCAGCCCGGCTGCTCCTGCAGCAGACGGGCTTTTTAATACGGGTAAGGATAGGTAAATCATAATCACAATCCGGATGGCGTATTCACGAATGCATGAATCTGAGCTATATTCAAAAATAGAGCAACAACATTCAGAGAAGAAGAGGATCCCATGTTATTTTTCAGAAACGACTACGGCGAAGGCTGCATTAAGCCCATTATGGATCTGCTCGTCAAAGCCAATGATGAGTCGAATCCGGGCTATGGTGAAGATGCCTATTCAAAACGGGCAGCTGAACTGATCCAGTCGAAGCTGCCGGACTATCCGGCGGATATTCATTTTATTGTTTCCGGTACGCTGACCAATATCGTCATGATCCGTCAGGTACTCCGTCCGTATGAGGCAGTTGTCAGCTGCGACACCGGACATATTATTGAACACGAAGCCGGTGCGATTGAGGCCGGCGGACACAAAATTATTTCTGTTCCAAACTCCAACGGCAAGCTCACGGCGCAGACCCTTGAAAAGGTCGTACGGCACTGCCGGGAAGATCCGAATTACCTGATCGAACCGCGTCTTGTCTATATTTCGAATGCGACAGAATTTGGCACGGTCTATACCCGGGCTGAACTTGAAGACCTGTCAGAAGTCTGCCGTTCACTCGATCTGTACCTCATGATGGATGGTGCCCGTATGGGTCAGGCACTGATGAGCGGCATTGACTATTCGCTCAATGACATCGCAAGATGGTGCGATCTTTTTACCGTCGGCGGTACAAAGAACGGCGCGCTGTTTGGCGAAGCAGCCCTGATCATCAACCAGAACCTTCGCCCGTATTTTCGCAATATCCAGAAACAGTCCGGTGCCATTCTGGCAAAAGGCTGGCTGATTGCCATGCAGTTTATCGGCCTGTTTGAAAACGACGATTTCTACAAGTGCGCCGGCTATGCCAATGAACTTGGCAAAAAGATTCAGGACCGTGCGATTGCGCTTGGCTATCCACTGTTCATGAAATCAACGACCAACCAGATTTTTGTGGTCCTTAACCCAGCCCAGTACAACTACCTTAAAGACAAAGTCAGCTTTGAAGTCTGGACACACTGGGAAGACAACATCGTCATCCGTCTGGTCACCAGCTGGCATACGACAAAAACCGATGTTGAAACACTCTGTCAGTATCTTGAGATTGCGATGAACCGTTCCAAACGGAAAAACGAAGAAGAAAAAGAACTTCTGGCAGATGATGTACAGGAAGAGGCAGTACTGAATCCTGAACTCTTGTAAAGTTTTATCCCGTAATACAAAGGAAGAATACAGCCGCAGAGCCGATTGCTCTCTGCGGCTGTTTCCATGTGAAATAGTTGCAATTGCATTATGGCGCTGAAAATAAACGATAAAAAAATCAGAATCTGAGCAGACCGGGCAGGGAATCCTGCCTGACCCGCTGAAGTCCATCCCGGTCTTTCCAGAAGAAATCCTTAAAGCAGATGAAGTACAGTGGATCTGAAGTATTTTAATTCCAGGTTCTGGAAGACAGAAAAGACAGATTGACAGAAAGGAAGTACGCATGGAAGAAGAATATCTTGTTTCGCCATCTGTTCTGGCCAATGTAGAAAAAAGTGCCGACTGCGTGGTACGGGCTGGCGAACTGCTGATGAATTCCGGAGCAGAAGTCTACCGTGTAGAGGAAACGATGACGCGTCTAGGCGAATCGATCCCTGGTGTCACCCAGTGCATCAGCTATGTCATGGTCACCGGAATTCTCTGTTCGGTCCAGGCTGACAACATTACGGTTACCCGGATTGCCCGCATGCATACCTCCAGCCGGAATCTGGCATTAGTCAGTGCGATCAATGATCTGGCCCGCAAAGCGGAGAAGGAACATTACAGCCCGGATGAGCTGATGAAGCGCATTGAAGAAGCACAGAGTGTTCCCGATTATTCGCCGCTGACCAAATCTCTCTGGGGAGCGATCGGAGCAGCCGGATTTTCCGTTTTCTTTGGCGGCGGACCGATCGAGCTCGCATTTGTCTTTCTGATCGGACTGGCCATTCGATTCTGCTCCATCATGCTTGAAAAGCTTCGCATCAACGAATACCTCGTCAACCTGGCTCTGGCCTTTGTCGCAGCAGCCGGGGCAGTGATCTTTCACCGGCTTGTTCCGGCAAGCAGCCAGTCCAATATGATCATCTCTTCCATCATGCTTCTGGTTCCAGGACTCATGATTACTAACGCCCTGCGGGATTCTGTTATGGATGAACCGCTTTCCGCACTCGTTCTGCTCATGCAGGCTCTGTTAATTGCCTGTTCGATAGCGATTGGCGTCCTTCTGGGTCTGTATGTCATGGAGGGCTTCATTGCATGAGTTCTATCAATTATCTGCTCTGGGTTCAGGGTTTCCTGGGAGCCGGACTGGCTTCCTTAGGCTTTGGCGTTCTCTTCAATGTCCGCGGCAAAAATCTTCTGCTGGCCGGTTTTACAGGTGCGATCGGCGGCATGATCTACGAATACTGTTCGAGCTGTTCCTGGCCGGAAGGTCTTTCCTGTTTTGTGGCGGCGCTGGTCATCGGTATTCTGGGCGAAATCTTTGCCCGCTTGCAGAAAACCATGATGACAACTTTTACGGCCTGCGCACTGATTCCGCTTGTTCCTGGCGGAACAGCCTATGAAATGATGGTCGATTTTGCGACCGGACAGATTGCGCAGGGGGCTTCCCGTGCAGTCGATCTGCTTTCCATATCGGGTATGCTGGCCATTGCCATCATCATCATTTCTACGCTCACCCGTTTTTTCTTCTATTCCAAAAGAAAAGCCGTCGGTGCCGCAAAGAAAATCGTTCAGGTCGAGCAGAGTATCCGAACAAACGGCTTTCCATCGCCGACCCGTCTGCAGGAAAGAAAAAACAGCCTGCCCGTTCGCAAAGCAAGGCGATCTCATCCGGATAAAGTTCTTGATGATCCTGTTCCCTTAAGAGAAGAAAGCATTCTGCTGCTGCGGCCGTGTGTTCATACTGAATCTGCTGCACCAGACTCTGATCAGAGTCATCCGGATCATACTGATCCAGATGAGAATCACTCGAATCAATAAAAAGCCGGAGGTCAGTGACCTCTGGCTTTTTAGCATTCTGAACCATCTGAACAGGGAACACAGAATAGATAAAAAGTATCTTTTTCTCTGCTCTACCAGACGTAGCCAGGTTCCGGGTTGTTGTTCATGGCTGTCCACAGCTCATCGGCAGTAAACACCTTTTTGCCGCCAAACTCTGCGTCATGGTAATACGGATCAATGCAATAGTAATGGATAGCGCGTCCCTGTTCGTCGTAGTCTGCACCATACAGAACCATTTCATGAACCGCATCCCCTTTTCCTTCATAGGCTATAGCCGGATTGACGGAGACAAAGACCGGATCGCCCGATCGCAGATCCGTGTTCGTGCGCGTGAAGAACTGTTCTTTCATCTGATCTGTTCCTTCATTTCTGTTCCAGATGAGTGAACGATAGCCAGGCTCGATATCATTTTCAGGAGCTTTTCCAAAAATATAGATGGAGGCTTCCCTGGCAAGATCTGCATACTCCGTACCAGTTACCGGACTTGTCTTCAGCCCGGCTGCCAGCGTATCCTGGCTTTCTTCGATTCCATGGTACGCAAGGACCATCTGCAGGCAGGCAACAGCACAGTAATAATTCGTTTCCTGAGCGAACTGAGGAACATCCAGTCGGATCGAGTTAGTTGACTGTGGCTGAGCGCTGGCATCAGCTGTTTCACCCGTATCGACGATTTCATTTTCATCAGCCGTTACGCTTTCGTTCTGTTCGTCAGAATTCGATTCGCTGCCGAGGGGTGGGGAGGTTTTGCTGGAAGTTGTGTCACTCGATTGAGAATTTTCGACTTTTGAGTTGAGCTGTTCTTCAGTTTTCTTCTGCTCTGTCAGTCTGGAATCTTCTTTGTCTGCTGATGGCGTTGCGCATCCTGTCAGCATCACAGCACCCAGCAGAATCAGAATGATTCTCTTCCTGTTTTTCTTCATACAATTTCCCTCAATTCATAAAAACAGTATACGGGGCAATAGTTGGCAAAAAAAGACAGTCTATAAATTTCTTGAGGTTTTCGCCTCTCTGAGGCTTATGGGTATTGAAAGAGCTTTCCGCACGAAATACAGTTAGGAGTAACAAAGCG